>SCPN01000204.1_pt1 | contig 235686 bp, 245 predicted proteins | sample 6106831 | NCBI WGS metagenome assembly SCPN01 (sample SAMN10720447, study PRJNA508395) | human gut metagenome | isolation source: Participant 1, 0 month
TGAAACCTGCCAAGAAAACTGCCTGTTTTTGCGCTTCTTATTGCAATTAGCATTACACTGATTTTGTTTACGACCGTATTGGTTATTACACAAAGATTGCTGGGTTTATAATGCACAAAATCATAACAAAAAGCGCTATAAGCACCAGCAAGACACCAAACTCCGTCTCACAGCCAAATGTTCCAACCTTAAACAGATATATCCAACAAATTATTAAAATTACCAGCCCGGTATGATTTATCAGCATATCTGCTACTTTTAAAAATATATTTATTAACTTTTGGTCAATCTTTGACACTTTCTTCCTCCTTCAGCTTTATCCAATCCGCAACCTCTTTCTGCATATACCGGAGCAAATCCTCCGGGCAACCAAAGTTACCAAATTCTGTTCTTATAAGCATTATTCTCACCCTTTCTTCTTTTTAAGTAATCAAAGAATGTTAGTGCTGCCATATATCTCAAAACTAACGCTTGTTTGAATCTCCTATATATGTACTTTTACTTTCAATGAGTACAAACGTATATTAAAGCAATGCCATCTGCCAGTACCTTTGATATAGCAAAAGCTCTATCATTGTCATGTATGCAGGAATCTATTGCATATATATTCAGCAATAGAACTGCAAGAACAACTACACAATCAATCACTTTATCCCTCCTTCAACCTAATCCGCCCCAGCTTATGTCATCCGGGGCTATGTCTGTTCAATCATCTACTTTTTGTTTCTCATATTTATCTTGAAAAACCTTCAACTTCCTCTTATAATATCTCTATCAGTACCGCTATACTGAAATACAAAAGTAGGAGTTTTATATGTTTAGTATCATAGCTGATATTGTATCTATTGTTAGTTGTGTCGTATCGGTGCTTACTTTTATTTCAACACATACAATACTCAAAAATACGAAATATCAACGAACTGAATATGAAAACGAACGACGTAATATTCAATCATCATTAATGGCATTACGCGATAATATTTGGGAAGATAATGTAGAATTAACATTAAAATTCCGCAGCAAAATAAGGACTGAGTTATTTTCGTATCGCCAAAAATATCTTGTAATATCATCCTTGCACTGCATATATCATTTATCGCGCGCTATTCGCCTATGTACAAGCGAAATTTCAGATACAAAATGCCGTGAAAAATTATGTGTCAGTTTAGATTATCTAATAGCACGTTTTGATAAATCGGAGGTTCAAAATCATGAATAATCAAATTAATTCATTACTTAAAAAGTTGATCAATTTAACAAAGAGACAACTCAATCGAATGGGAAGTCTATTCACAATCTCAAATCAAATTAAATAACAACGAATCTTTTTTCAAGCAATCCATTTGATATGCTAAGGTCCGATTATCCTGTTATCCTTCATGAAAAGTTATGTTACACACTACAAAATGGACTTATTGCCCTTATAGCTCAATCTCGTATAACTTCCGGCAATTATGTTGAACTTATTGTTCAATCTGACCCTTCTTCTATTGCTCAAAGTTTGGCTTCCAGTGATGATGATACACTTGAAAACCGAACACTAATCAAACGGTTATATAACCTTGTAGATTGTGTTGTTACTAGTCCAAATTTAAATAATTTTATTGATGACATCATCAATGATTAATAATGTCATCAATGTATTTATCAAGCCTATCAATTTGATTTAATTCCTCAGAGAGCTTTCCCGGTTCTCTGAGGATTCTTTTTGCCATATTAAGTATCTTTTGTTCCGTCTTCAGCTCCAGTTCACGCTGTTTCGCCTTAATTCCATCTAATTCACAAATTAAAGCCCTGTACTTTTTCTTTGACAGCCACATTTTTATCCCTCCTTCAACCTAATCCAATCCGCAACCTCTTTTTGCGTAAACTTCATCGGGGTGAGCTTCGCGCCCCAGTATTCAGATTCAACCGTGCAGGATTCGATTCCTTCTTCCTGCATAAATCTTAATAAATCCTCCGGGCAACCAAAGTTAGCAAATTCTGTTCTTATAAGCATTGTTCTCACCCTTTCTTAATCACTTTTTTAAAGGAATCAAAGAATGTTAGTATTGCCGTATACCTCACAACTGACATCTCTTTTTCTGAGGCGGTTAATAAAATTAATCGCCTCTCTTGTATCCTAGTACCATCTCTTTCATATCATCTTCATCATCTGAATATACAATCCACCAGTACATGATTCCTTTTTCTTATCCCGCCTCTGTAATAAATTGGCTGTGTACTTCTCTTTATTTTCAACTTGTTTTGTGCAATCTCTATTGGCTTAATAAACATTGTTATTACCTGACCTTTCTTACATACCTTTTACATTCAAACTTCCGTGTTCTGTTCTTATAAGCATTGTTCTCACCCTTTCAACAAGTACATCAGATTACTCCTTCAATCTCTGCAAACCTTTTCGCGTTGATGAAGTATGACCACCGGCGTTCACTGGTACGAATTGCGTACCCCCAGGGGAAAACACCCTGTTGTAAGCCAAGTGCAATCGTGTTTGTGTGTTTGTGCATCAGCTTAGCCACTTCTCCAACTGTCAAGGTTGGGATGCCATCTTCACAATGCACAGGTTTAAAAGTCACAGTGGATTCTTCCTGGTCAAAGTAATCTGCCGGCAATCCAAGTGCTACTGCAATATCACTTTGAACCTGTTCTGACGGTATCTGTTTACCTGAAAGATACTGACTGACAGAGCCCTTGCTTTTTCCGGTCAATCCAACAACCTGAACCTGATTAATGTCTAACTGCTGCATAGCCTGTTTCAACTTTTCACTGAATCTCATTCATATCACTTCTTTCTACTTACTTCTTTTCGCTTTCTTTTTTATTACCTCTATTCTGTTCTTCCATTGCTTCCGCGATTCCGTATAACCTGCCTTTCTGAAATTCTGACATTTTAGGAACCGCATTCAAAATAGTTTCTAATGCTTTCTTTTCTTTCTCTGACATATAGCCACTTCCTTTCTATATTTTTTGAATTACCATTTCAGTCTGTGTTGCTTGCTTTGTTATTATGTTGCCATTATATGTGCTTATGTTGCGTTTGTCAATACCTTTTTGTGATTTTGTTGCAAATTGTGATTTTGTTGCATTTTTATATTGACGTTAGGAGGTTTTGACCGTATAATTAGTAACAAGAAAAGAGGTGAATACATATTGAAAGACCGCATCAAGAAAATCAGAAAAGAGCTTGATCTGACACAACAAGAATTCGCAGACAGAATTGGTGTAAAAAGAGGTGGTATAGCAAATTATGAAATCGGAAGGAATGAACCAACCGATTCTGTTATTTCTCTTATCTGCCGGGAATTTAATGTCAATGAAGACTGGTTGAGAACTGGCGAGGGGGAAATGTTCATAAAATTGACAAGGGATGAAGAAATGGCAAAACTGACAAAACAGTTATTGAATGAAGAAGAAGATTCATTTAAAAACAGACTGATTTCAGTGTTGGCAAACTTGACAGATCAACAGTGGGAAGTATTAGCAGAAGTTGCAGAAAAATTGAGTAATGAAAAGGCCAACGATTAATCGTCAGCCAAAAGTGTTTTTATAAGTTGATAAATATATTTGAGATATCTCTTATCATTCAACTTATCAAGCAATTCTATTATTAATTTTTTATAGTCCATGTGTTTATCTCTTTTATGAATGCACGTACTAAAGTAGCGATACATTTATTTCATCAAACGTTTGTTCGAATGTCAATGATGATAAAAGCAAGAAAAGAGGTGCATACATATTGAAAGACCGCATCAAGAAAATCAGAAAAGCGCTTGATCTGACACAACAAGAATTTGCAGACAGGATTGGTGTAAAACGCAATACAGTAGGTCAATGGGAATGCGGTATAAATCCCTTAACCGATCAGACCATTTCTTCTATCTGCCGCGAATTTAATGTCAATGAAGATTGGTTGCGAACTGGTGAGGGGGAAATGTTCATAAAACAGACAAGGGATGAACAGATTGCTTCATTTGTCGGTTCAATACAGTCTAGCGAAGATGATTCTTTTAAAAAAAGATTCATTTCAATGCTTTCTTCATTAGACGAATCCGAATGGGAAGTATTAGAAAAAATGGTTATTATGCTACATGAAAAAAAAGACTAGACATCAGCCTAGTCCAAGGATTGCTTTTATATAGCAGTAGATTAATTTTAATCTTCTATCATCTGCCCTATCAAGCAGTTCTATTATCATTTTTTTGTAGTCCATGTGTTTATCTCTTTTATGAATGCACGTACTAAAGTAGCGATACATTTATTTTTTCAAATGTTTGTTCGATTGTTAATAATAATGAACGCGGGCGCATTAATGGAACTGCTCCTTCATACATCAGATCAAAAAAGAACCCCAACCGTTGCAGCGGTCAGGGTTCAAGTAACTCAATCAAGCAAGGACTGAAATGATATATCAGTGAAAACTTGAAAAAAGCTATGCAACATGTATTATACCATTTCAGTCCTTAATTTTCAATAAAGAAAGGACTAAATTTTTATGGGAAGACGGAATCCTAACGGTTATGGGTGTGTCACAAAATTATCCGGAAACAGGTCGCGTCCTTGGTGTGTTAAAGTAACCATATATGACGAGGAAGGGCACGCAAGACAAGTCCCTGTTGGATATGCTGAAACAGAGGAAAAAGGAAATATACTTCTTGCGCAATATAATAATAACCCTTGGAATATTGACCGGGAAAAAGTGACCTTAATTGTCTTATATCAGCGTTGGTCTAAAATCAAGCTGCCAAAACTCGGTGTTTCACTGCAAAGTTCATTAAAGTCTGCATTCAAACACTGTTCAAAATACTACGGTGTGAAATACCGAAGCCTGCGGGCATATCAGATGCAGGACTGTATTGATAACTGCGGATATGGATATTCCACGCAGGGAGCAATCAAAACCTATGGGGACACCTTGACCGATTTGCATTTGAATGTGACATTATTGATAAAATGTATTCTCAAATCACTACTGCTCCACCGATACCTGAAACCAACAGAGCGCCATTTACCGATGAACAGATTGCGGCACTGTGGGAAATCAAAGATGAGCCTTGGGTCAATACTGTGCTGATCTACATTTACACCGGATTTAGATTACAGGAATTGTTGGGAATGAAAACCGAACAGGTCAACATTGAAGAATGGTATTTTCAGGGCGGTATAAAATCCGCATCCGGTAAGGGTCGTATTGTTCCGATACATGACCGCATCAAACCATTTGTAAAAGACTTGGTTGATCAGGGTAACACCTACCTGTTTACTTTTGAAGGTAAGAAGTTCATCCCTAATAAGTATTATGAATGTTGGAATGAAGTTATGAAAAATCGGTGCAGATAAAACACCGCATGAAGCCCGGCACACTTTTGAAACCAATCTTGACAATGCCAAAGGCAACCGAAAATGTATTGATATGCTAATGGGGCATAAATCAAAGGATGTGGGAAACCGTGTCTATAATCACAAGACCATTGAGCAGTTACGGGAAACCATTGCCCTGTTAAAATAATATTTTACGCTGAACTAGTAACAAATTAGAAACAAAAGGCGGGAAATGCTTGATTTTACGGCATTTCCCGTTTTAAAAAGCATTTTACCATATTATTTTACAAATAACAATTGAGAATTGCAGGATTTCGTAGTAGAATAGGAAACAGTAGATTACAAGGAGGAATATCATGAAACATTTACTTAGTCCGCTTGATTTAAGCGTAGATGAAACTGAAGATTTACTAAACCTCGCAAGCCGCATTGCAAAGGATCCTGAAAAGTTCAGCCATTGCTGTGACGGTAAAAACTTGCCACTTTATTTTATGAACCGAGTACTAGAACCCGCCTTAGTTTTGAGGCAGCCATGATTAATCTTGGTGGTTCTGTTCTCGGCTTTTCTTCTGCCGATTCCAGCTCTGCTTCTAAAGGTGAAAGCGTTTCTGATACGATTCGGGTTATTTCATGTTATGCAGATATCTGCGCTATGCGCCATCCAAAGGAAGGTGCTCCTATGGTTGCCGCTGAGAAATCCGGGATTCCGGTGATTAACGCAGGGGATGGCGGTCATCAACATCCAACCCAGACTTTAACAGATCTGATGACGATTCGCGAACTGCGTGGTTCTTTGGATAATTTTACGATTGGTCTGTGCGGCGATCTGAAGTTTGGGCGTACGGTTCATTCCCTGATCCGCTCCCTGATTCGCTATAAGAATGTGAAATTTATTCTTATTTCCCCGAAAGAACTGCGTGTGCCGGATTATATCCGCGAAGATGTCCTGATTCATAACAATGTGGAATTTGAAGAAGTTGAACGCTTAGAAGACGTTATACCACAGCTTGATATTCTCTACATGACACGTGTCCAGAAGGAACGTTTTTCAGCGAAGACGAATATTTAAGAATGAAGGATTTTTATATTCTTAACAAAGAAAAATGGCTGCTGCAAAGGACAATATGTATACTGCACCCGCTTCCGCGTGTCAATGAAATTTCCGTAGAAATTGATGACGACCCGCGCGGCTTACTTTAAAGCAGGTACAGTTCGGTGTCTATGTACGAATGGCGCTGATTCTGACACTGCTCGGACTGGACAAAACAGTTTAAATTTCTGACACATCAAAAATCATGCCGCGGATACGGCAGAACGGAGGACTTTATGTTAAATATAGGCGGATTAAACGAAGGCTTTGTATTGGACCACATCGAAGCCGGCAAAGCCATGATGATTTATAACAATCTCGGACTGGACAAGCTCGACTGCTGTGTAGCTATCATTAAAAATGCCCGCAGTAATAAAATGGGTAAAAAAGATATTATCAAAATCGAAGGCGGACTCGATTTGGTAGACCTGGATGTACTTGGTTTTATTGATCACAACATCACAGTCAATATTATTAAAGACGGTAAAATTGTTGAAAAGAAACGTCTTTCACTTCCAAAAAAGATTACAAATGTGATTAAGTGTAAAAATCCTCGCTGTATTACTTCTATCGAACAGGAATTAAAGCACATTTTTATTCTGACAGACGAAGAAAATCAGGTATACCGCTGTAAATACTGTGAAGAAAAATATACCCGCTAAATGCTCCGATTATCGTTATATCGGACTGTAAATTTAAAATTTAAATAATTAGAAGCTGTTATCTGCATATATCAGATAACAGCTTCTTTGAGACCGTTTCAAGTTTTGTGTAAACTACAAAAACTGATATAAGATTTGTGAATAGTTACAAATGGGCAGAGCCGATTTTCCGGATTCTGCCCATATCTGCATTATACAGGAGTTTTTTGGCATGTCAATAAAACCTGCCTAAAACAAGCTGTTTTTACAGGTTGTGTCCGATTAGACGTTCTTCAAAATAGATTTCCAGCTGGGAATGGATCTGCCCCCAGTCCTGCCTGTGTCCGGTCCATTTTTTCGTGATATCCATAGTTGCCAGATACAGCATTTTTAAAAGGCTATCATCTGACGGAAAAACTGTCTTGCTTTTGGTCACTTTCCGAAGCTGACGGTTGAATCCTTCAATGGCATTTGTGGTATAAATCAAACGTCTTACAGCTTCTGGATACTTGAAATAAGTGGACAGTGTTGCCCAATTATCATTCCAGGATTTATAGATTTTCGGGTACTTGGAATCCCATTTATCTTTGAACAATTCTAACTCATTTAAAGCTGTTTCTTCCGTTGGAGCCGCATATACAAGCTTCAGATCAGCCATTAGTTTTTTGATGTCTTTGTAGGAGACAAACTTCGTTGAATTGCGGATCTGGTGAATGATACACTGCTGAATCTCTGTTTTTGGATAAACCGCCTCGATTGCCTGTGGAAATCCATTTAAACCATCAACGCATGCAATCAGGATATCCTCAACACCTCTGTTTTTTAATCCATTCATGATAGAAAGCCAGAACTTTGCACTTTCGTTTTCCCAACATACATTCCAAGGACATCTTTTTTTCCATTCATGTCGATACCAAGAGCAATGTAAACCGCACGTTTTACAATTCGTCCTTCACTGCGGACATGATAATGGATTGCATCCATAAATACTACAGCATACACTTCTTCCAGAGGGCGTTCCTGCCATTCTTTTACAATCGGCAGGATTTTATCTGTGATCCTGCTGATTGTACTGTCAGAAATATCAATATCGTATAATTCACGCATGTGGGATTCAATGTCTCCGGTTGTCATTCCCTTGGCATACATGGAAAGTATTTTTTCTTCCATGTCCTGAGTTACGGTATTTTGATATTTTTTAATCAGCTGTGGTTCATAATCACCGTTACGATCCCTTGGAATCGCCACATCCATATCTCCATAACTGGTGTGCATGGTTTTGCTGGAATGACCGTTTCTGCTGTTGTCTGTTTCTTTGTTACGATAATCATACTTGGAATATCCTAATTCCTCATCCAGTTCTTCATCCAAAGCACCTTCCAAAAGGACAGACATCATGTCACGCATGATGCTATTTACATCGGTACCATCTTTGATGCTGATATCATTATTTTTCAGATAGTCAAGCATCATTTCTCTCATTGCTGCTTTTTGTGGGCTGTCTTTTCTTCTTGCCATAAAAATAACCTCCAAACTGAGTAATTTTATCTTACATCAGTTTGGAGGTTTACACAAACTTTGGGATACTCCCGCTTCTTTGATTTATAATCTATTCACACTGTGCCTGTTCCATGTCAAAGTGTTCTTCCAACTTTGTTGAAACTCCGGCAATTTCATCAATTTCCGCTAAAATGTCTTTTACAGAGTTATTCTGTGCAGCAATCGTTTCCGAAATACTCTGAATGGTTGCTGAAACAGGCGTTAATTTGGGCAGTCCCTGCCCTATATATTTCTTTATGCTATTTGTCTTAATCCTTCTGTCAGTATATTTTTCGCGGCATTGATATCCCTGTCATGTTCTGCTCCGCATTTCGGACATATCCATGTCCTCACTGACAAATCTTTTGTATCTGGATTCTGATACCCGCAAACAGAACATAATTGACTACTGGCATAAAATGTATCTATTTTGATGTATTTCCTGCCATTCCATTTTGCCTTATACTCTAACTGTCTTGTCAGCTCATACCATGATACATCACTTATGGCTTTTGCCAGATGATGATTTTTTACCATGTTTTTTATCTGTAAATTCTCTGAAACTATCACTTGGTTTTCGCTGATAATCTCATGTGAAACTTTATGCAGATAATCTTTTCTTATATTCCTTATTTTCTCATGGCATAATGCTATCTTTTTCTTTGTTTTATAATAGTTTTTACTTCTCTTTCCTTTATGTGACAGTTGCCTTTGCAGCTTTACAAGCTGTTTCTCGCATTTTTTTATAATTTTTTGATTCTCATATACCTTCCCATCGGAAGTAATACATAAATCTTTAATTCCTAAATCGATTCCTATGTTATGATTTGTATGTGCCAGTTCCTTATGCTTCGTTTCTACAAGTATGGACACATAGTATTTTCCACTGGAAACCTGCGAAACGGTCGCTGACTTAATCTGCCCACGATATTCCCTGTGTAACCTTGCTTTTACCTCTTTTAATTTTGGCAATTTTATCTTTCCTGTCTCAAAATCTACTGCAATATTTCCATTTGTGAAGTTTGTTGTGTATGATTTATGGGTATCGTGTTTGCTCTTGAATTTCGGATATCCTGCATGTTCCTTAAAGAATTTTTGATATGCAGCGTCCATGTGATAGATTGCGTTGGTCAAAGCAAATTTATCTATTTCTTTTAACCATTCATAGTCTTTCTTTAATTCTCTGTTACAGTAATTATTACAATCTGTTTTACTAACTGACTTTTTCTCTTTCTCGTATACTTCTTTCCGATATGCCAATGTCTGATTGTAAACAAAACGGCAACAGCCAAATGTTTTTGCAATCTGAATTCTTTGTTCGCTATTAGGATATATCCTGTACTTATATGCTTTTAACACCCACTGTCGCCACCTTCCTACTCTTGATTCTCTATATATTTTCTCGACATCTCTTCTGAAACATTTCCTACACTGCAGACAAAATATCCGTCCGTCCAAAAAGTATGTTCTTTCAAGAAATGTTTTCGTAGATAATCCGGATATCTTTTCCAAATATGATATGTTGTATAACTCCTCATCAGATTTACTATTTTACTAATAGACATTGTTGGTTCTGTTTCTATCATGTAATGAATATGGGTCTACATTCCATTTCGGTCGGGTCATAGCAGATGTCCACTGGACATCTTTCCCCTTTATCTGTCTCCATATATCTGATAATGACTTTATGCTTTTGACATATCTCATAAGAAAACTGCTTTATATCATCTGATATTTGTTTTGACATCAGCAATTTTTTTCTATACCTGCATTCGAAAATAATATGATACTGTAACAAATATTTGTGTCTGTTTTTTGATTTCCACATTCCCATAACGCAAGTATAGCACAAACCTCCGCTTCCGGCTACCTTAACCCACCGTCTAAAGCCAGTGGGATTGCGGTAGCCCTATTTCAAAAATCTCATTATCGACTGGCATTCCACATCTGCCGCAGAACTTAGCCCCATTCTCCAGTTTCATTCCGCAATTTTTACAGTACATTACATTCTCCATTTCTTTTGTTTTTTTATTTTATATTAGTTGTCATTTTATGTATATATACATTTTTCACAATTATATTAAAAATATAAAATACCCACACCCTATTATCTCCATTCCTAATCATATACACATTTGCAATTATCTTGTCAACGACTGAATCTCTTTTTGTATAAGTCTTCCTGCCGCCTTTGCCAGCTCATCAATACGACGTATTCTTGTAAATTCTTTTCTATATATCTTTTCTGCACTATTGGCCGCCGCATCATTTCCCATAAAAACGGCTGATACATGTATTCCTTTATCACGCAGTGCACGTACCTCATTGGCTGCATCATTAACAGAAATATCGTCGCTATAATCATGTCCAAACGGGCTGTCCTGTGATGGCAGAATACGCTGGCTGTCATTAGGCGCAGCATCTGTTAAAATAATCACAAGGTGCCTGTCAGCCACCCCCGGGTTCATATCAAGGATTTTACCAATTCCCCGAAAAGCAAGACCATCACGATTCCAACCGGCAGCATAATAATTGAAAATATTGTCGCATTTCTTATCCCTAAAAGACTTCAATATATGAAAACTGTATATCCTCTGACACTGCAAAATCTTGTTACCCTGACCGGTATATTACATTCCACGAGGCTTTTGGCAATAATTACTCCCTGCGCAGCAAGCATTTCCTGATACTGAAGCCTTGAAGCAGATGCATCAAGAAGCAGATCCACTGTAAAGGACGGTTGATTATCATCCTCATATGTGTGAAAAATCCTGTTATCTTCTATATATTCTGCACGCCATACTTTAGTTGTATCAAGCCTTCCGCTCTGCCCTGATATTACATCTGTCTTCTGACTTATATATTCGCTATTACGGATTTGTTCGACCATATGTGCAATAAGACTATCATAAAGCCGTACATTTTTATTATAATATGAATGATTTCTTTCAACCTGCAGCTGTGACTGTTCTCTTAAATGAAGAAATTCCTTTGGTATATTTTTCTTTGTTATATATTTTCCATCAGTAAACCATAAATGGCATCCTGTATGACTGCCTGTACACAGTTCTTTTTCTATTTTAGTAAGAGTCTGCTCTGATATAACAGATCTTCCAAAACAATTCTCAATATAAGAGCAGTCATCATTTTCTTTCTTATATGTTATATTATCTTTCTTTTTACTGTAGGCTGCTCCACCAGTCATATTGTCCGCCTCAGAAGAACGCATAACCATTACATGATTATTTCTTACAGAGCTGACTGGCATTATTCTTGTCATTATCCGGGCAAATGCCCCTGTAAAATGCAGTCGTAATGCTTTTTTTTCATGTTTTACGCCATCAAAAAGATTAAATTTGCGATAAATTGCCAGCACAGTATCTATCAACCGGTCTGTTTCAGGCATTATCTGTGGTGTCAGTTCTGCATACAGCTTTTGTTCATTTGGTGTCAGCAGAACCTTCTTTTTTCCTGACACACTGCTCCATCTGGCTGACTGCATATTATATACAAGCCGGTTTTTGCTCATCCACTCCTGCCTAGACAGCTTATATTCACCTGCAAAAAAAGCCTTTCCATAATAAACCCGTAGATCAGTCATAGACGGACGTTTTAATGCTTCCTCTGTATACAGTACATGTTCCAGATAAAGCCATGTCAGATCATCCAGCATAGCCTGACTGATATCTCCGTTCCAATAACCAAATAAAGTGCTGATTGCCTTTTCACCATAATACTTATATGCCAGTCCAATTATAAGATTCATATATAAATCTGAATCTAAATCCCCTGTTTCAACAGCCAGAAACAATGGATCAAAATTATAGCGTTCCGCCGCATTCCATACCTGATTAGCAGCCCGTCTTTCCTTAGCAGTATAAGAAATGGTACGCATTATTCAAACACCTCCATATTATGCAGCTTTAATGGAAACCTTGAAGCTATGACATCACGTATAAGCTCTTTTCATAGCTGTCAAATATCTTATTGGTAATTCCAAGATCCAATGCATCCCTGATTGGAATACCCTTTTTATAAGACTTATAGCATCAATTAATCCACGCAGATCCAAAGCTTTCTCTGTAAGTTCACCATTTTCACATTTTTTCTGAAGTTCATTAAATAAAAGTGCAAACTGTTTGTTATACTTAGTAACAAGTGAAGGGAACTGATCCTTTAACAGTCTCTCAAGATCTTCCTTTGCCAGTGGCGGCATCTGTATAACTACAAATCTTGAGGCAAGTGCCTCATTTAATTCCCTTGTACCTGCATAATTATAATTCATCGTAGCAATAAAACGTGTATCATCTGCAACCTCTATCCTGTCATATCCTGGAACATCAATTACACGTCTGAAATCAAGTACAGAATGTAAGACTGCAAGTGCTTCATTCCTTGCCATATTGATTTCATCGAGAATCCCAAAGCCGCCACTTTGTGCACAACAGTACACCGGTCCGGGTCTGAATGTAACCCTGCCATCGTGAAATGTATCAGAACCTATCAGCGCAGCCGCATCCATATTAACATGGAAGGAAATATCCCATGCCGGACGTTCAAAAACTGCTGCAAGATTCTGTGCAAGCACATTTTTTCCCGTTGCCTTCTCTCCTGCCAGCAAAAGATTTCTGCCACACAGAAGCACTGCAAGAGCCTCTTCCCATACCTTATTGCCATAATAATGAAAATGTGGTACAGGAATACGTTTTTTTAATGCTTCATCTACAGTATGTTCTTCTGAATAATGCCGGACTTCTTCTACAAGCTGTGCTGAAACACCTTCCTGCTTCAAAAACTCAATCAGATTATTCAATACCAACACCCCTTTAACTGTTTTTTTATATTTTAATTATATTCTTTTTATTTATTTATTTCAAAACTTTCTTTGATATTTTCAATAATATCATATTCTTCACTTACAATACTACTCGCATCATTGGTTGCATGATTGATATTTTCAAAATATCCGAGCAGACCGTTAATCGTTGTAACGCTTTCTGCCGCTGCATTCGTACCGGTTGTAATTTCTTCATCTACCTGCTTTGTCATATCGGTAAGCCATTTTAATATATCCTGGATATTACCTGCTGATTTTGCACTTTCTTCTGATAAGGCACGGATTTCATCTACAACCACGGCAAATCCTTTTCCGTGTTCGCCTGCTCTTGCTGCTTCAATTGAAGCATTGAGTGATAACAGATTAGTCTGTGATGCAATGGAATTAATTTCCCCGAGAATATCTGTAATATGTTTCATTTCGGTCAGCAGTGCACCGGTCGTCTTGTGCGCAGCGCCAACTGTATTTTCAACAGACATTATAGTGCTTTTCGCCTCTTCAACTGCTGCATTTCCCTTATTAACAGCGTCTTTCACATTATCAAATCCCTGCTCCAGCTGTCCGGCAAGTTCATTGTTTCTATGAACTTCTTCTGTTGCCGCATTGACCTTATCCATCACCGTTACCGTTGACTTCACAGATTCTTCTACAATCTGAGCCATCTGTGCAGCTGCCGAGTTGACATTGGCACTGCCGTCTGCCAGTGTATATACTGCATCTTTTCCTTTTTTTACCGTTGCAGTAAGATTCTTTGAAATATCATTTGCAACTTTTGTAAATTTTTCATACCTAAGCTCCATTCCGCAGACATTTTTAACACCGGAAATACCGTAGACTGTTTTCAGCCAGTCCTGCGGCAAAAACAGAATTCGAAATGCCTGCAGCACGAATTCCACCGTGTGAACAAATTTAACACATAAAACTCTTAATAAACGCAAAAAACAGACATATGCAATGCTGCAAATACGTTATTTCCTATAAATTCAAGTATTATTTACCACTTCCGACCATAAATTCTGCCTGAGCGGAATGGTTCCTGTCAATGTCAGGCTTCTTGTATCCGGCTGGCTTCCGCCAATATAAACGGTATAGCCCTCATCAGTAAAATAAATCCGCCCATTTTCATCGTAGAGTCCAAAAGCCTCTTCTGATAACCAGACCGTTACCTGCTTTTCTTCCCCCGCCTTTAAAAAGACTTTGCCAAAGCCCTTTAACTGCGGATTCAGACTGTCTTCACACAAAGCCTTTACATAGACCTGAACAGTTTCGGCACAGTCAAAGTTTCCGGTATTACGCACATTTACAGAAACCGGAAGCTGTATTTTTTCTCCGGCTTTCATTTTCTGAAATGTGTGCATATCGGCGGCACACTCCATTTTATCATACGCAAATGACGTATAGGTAAGCCCATATCCAAACGGATACAGTGCCTCCTGTTTCATATAACGATATGTTCTGTTTTTCATGGAATAATCCGTAAATTCCGGTAGTTCTTGCGTACTTTTATAAAATGTAACCGGCAGATGTCCCTGTGGACTGACTTCCCCGAATAAAATTCTTGCCGCCGCACGTCCGCCCTGTGCACCCGGATACCAACACTGCATGACCGCCGCGGCACGCTCCTGTGCCGTGTTGACCGCCAGCGCACTGCCCGATAACAGTAGGACAACGACAGGTTTTCCACTGTCTAATGCCGCTTCAAGAATCTGATTCTGCTCTCCCGGAAGCTTTAAGTCCGGCTTATCGCCGCTTGCAAAATCATTGCCCGCATCGCCTTGTTCACCTTCAATACCTGCGTCCAGTCCCAGACACAGAATGACAACATCGCCCATTTCTGCCATTTCACGCACCTCGGCAATGCGGTTCTTCTTCCAGTTTTCTTTATACAAATCACAGCCCTCGGACACCAGCACCCGGACCGAATCCCCAACATAATCCTGTATGCCCTCGGAAATTGTAATGTAACGCGATGCCGTCCCTTCATAATTACCGACAAGCGCTCTCCTACTGTCTGCATTCGGTCCAATCACTGCGATTGTCCGGAGTTTTTCCCGATTCAGCGGCAGAATCCCGTTATTTTTTAATAGAACAAATGTTTTCTCTGACACACTTTCGTTGAATTCACGCATTTCTACGGAATCTACAACAGAATACGGAATTTTGTCGTAAGGATTGTCCGGTCGTTCCCTATCCTGTTCCATCCCCAGCTTCAGCCGGGTGGTATACAGATTCGTCACCGCCGCCCGCAGTCTGCTCTCCGAAACCATACCGCGCGAAACCGCTTCCGAAAGGTGCAGATACATATGTCCGCAGTTTAAATCACAGCCGTTATTCATCGCCAGAGCCGCCGATTCCACGGCATCTTTTGTTACCATGTGATGCTGGTAAAAATCGCGCAGTGCGAAGCAGTCCGACACAACATGTCCTTTAAAATGCCACTCATTCCGCAAAATGTCTGTAAGCAGGGTCTTACTGCCACAGCACGGCTCGCCGTTTACGCGGTTATACGCACCCATGACTGCTTCGGGCTTTGCCTCTTTAATACAGGCATGAAATGCTGAAAGATACGTTTCATACAAATCTTTTTTTGTAACCTCAGCGTTAAAGCTGTGCCGCAGTCCCTCCGGACCGGAATGTACCGCAAAATGCTTGACACACGCCGCCGATTTTAAGTAATGTGCATCATGTCCCTGTAAGCCCTTTATGTAGCGGATTCCAAGCCGCGCTGTCAGATACGGGTCTTCGCCGTAAGTTTCATGACCGCGTCCCCACCTTGGGTCCCGGAAAATATTGATATTGGGCGCCCAGAAGGTCAATCCCTTGTAGCGCCCGACATCTCCGTATTTTTGCTGCATATTAAATTTGGCACGTCCTTCCGTAGACACGGCATCGGCAACCTGCTCCATTAAATCTTCATCAAATGCTGCCGCAAGCCCGATTGCCTGCGGAAAAACCGTTGCCGTACCGGCTCTTGCCACGCCGTGCAGTCCTTCATTCCACCAGTCATATCCTTTAATATTCAGCCGTTCAATCGGTGGCGCACTGTTTAACGTCTGGTCTGCCAGTTCCTCAATTGTCATCTGCGAAACCAGTTCTTCCGCCTTCTTACGGTACAAATCGCACAGTTCTTCATTTTCTGTTAATTCCGTCTGATGATTTTTCATTATAATACCTTCTTTACTTTTCTTTCATCATAACGGAATTGCCATAGAATCTCAACGTAAATTTTGCGCTGCATTTTTGCATAAGCAAATATCTTTTATAAAAGCTTATCTTTTTACTTTAAAAGCACCCATTCCCGGATAAACTGCCGCACTGCCAAGCTGTTCTTCAATGCGTAAAAGCTGGTTGTACTTTGCAACGCGCTCTGAACGTGACGGCGCACCGGTCTTAATCTGGCAGGTATTTAATGCCACTGCCAGATCGGCAATCGTGGTATCCTCTGTCTCACCGGAACGATGGGATGCAATCGCTGTGTAACCGGCTTCGTGTGCCATTTTAATGGCTTCCAGAGTTTCAGATACAGAGCCAATCTGATTTAATTTGATCAGGATTGAATTGCCGCAGCCCAGTGAAATACCCTTTGACAGACGTTTGGTATTCGTTACAAATAAGTCATCCCCTACAAGCTGTACCTTGTCACCAAGTTCTGCCGTCAGTTTCTTCCAGCCTTCCCAGTCTTCTTCATCTAACGCATCTTCGATCGATATAATCGGGAATTTTTCAACCAGCTTCTTCCAGTGTTCAATTAATTCCTCTGAGGTATAATCTGTTCCTGCTTTCGGAAGCTTGTATTTTCCCTTTTCTTTGGTCTTCCATTCGGAAGAAGCTGCATCCATGGCAATCATGAAATCTTTTCCCGGTTCATAGCCTGCTTTTTTTACAGCTTCAAGAATCGTTTCGATAGCTTCTTCATCGGAAGCAAGTGCCGGTGCAAAGCCTCCTTCATCACCGACAGAGTTGCCAGTCCTCTTTCCTTTAAAATAGATGCCAGCGCATGAAATACTTCCGAGCACCAGCGCAGTCCTTCTTTAAAGACGGCGCTCCGACCGGCATTACCATAAATTCCTGTACATCCAGTCCTGATGATAAAGCATGACAGCCGCCGTTTACAATATTCATCATCGGCACCGGAAGTCTGTTTCCGCTGACACCGCCTAAGAACCGATACAGTGGAATATCCAATGCTGTCGCAGCCGCTCTGCAGCATGCAATAGATACGGCAAGAATCGCATTTGCCCCAGCTTGGACTTGTCCTTTGTTCCGTCTGCCTCAATCATTGTCTTATCAACAGCATAAATATCAGAAGCGTCCAGTCCGCTTATCGCCTCGTTGATAATTGTATTGATATTTTCTACGGCTTTTTGTACACCTTTCCCCAAATATCTGCTCTTATCGCCGTCACGCAGTTCCAGTGCTTCAAATTCACCTGTCGAAGCACCGCTTGGCGCTGTTCCTCTTGCAACCGTTCCGTCTGCGAGATAAACTTCCGCTTCTACTGTCGGATTGCCTCTTGAATCCATAATTTCACGTCCAATAACCTTTTCAATCTCTAAATAATCCATACTGACCTCTTTCTGAGCGATTTTATCATGAAGCAGCGGCAAAGATTCCGCATAAACGGTTTCTCATCTGCTATTCAGAAAATCTGCTTTCGCCCGGAAGCAGATTTCCGTGTAAAAAAATAACACCTGTTTTTCTTTGTTCTGCCTCCGTCTGCCACAGTCCGTCCTGCGGACTGCAACAGTTACGCTGTAAGTTCAGCAGTCTTACAGTTTCCTTTTATCCTGTATTATGGACAATCCTGTATATTTTATCCAAAATATTTAAAAGCTTTGCTCTTATAATAAAAGCACCGCAGAAAACATATTCCTACATTTTCTGCGGCACTTGTGCCTGCCGATATTTCTATCTGCATTTTTTACCTGTTCTTTTTACAAATATTTTTACAAACAACTGAGCAGCACTATAAGCCGGGTTATGTATCAGATGATTATCTATCTAGTCCTGCTGTTACCAGCAGGCTCAAGCAACCTACCTAAAGCACGACGGGCCGCCGTATCGCTTTTATTCGGTCTTGCTTCGGATGGGGTTTACATCTGCCGCTTCTGTTACCAGCCGCGCGGTAGTCCCTTACACTGCCTTTCCACCCTTACCAGCATATGCTGGCGGTTTATTTCTGTTGCACTAGCCTTGGAGTCACCTCCACCGGACGTTATCCGGCATCCTGCCCTGTGAAGCCCGGACTTTCCTCACCTGCTGCCTTTCGGCAATTGCAGCCGCAATCATCTGTGCTACTCAGTCTTTTTTAGTTTGTATTTTCTTTTACCATACGGAATACATCAATACGGAACTGGGCTTCTTTGCCAAGTCCTACAAAACGGCAGCCGTACTCCGTGCCGTCTTCGTCCTGTGATGCAATCCGCACAACTTCAATAACGGTTTCAATTTTATCACATCCGCTCATTTCAAGCAACATGTCATAAAAAGAATGTAATGGCAGAACGTTTTTTGTTTTAAATGCAATTCCACCACTTGATACATTCGTTGCATGAACAGCAATAAATTCTTCCTTAGTATCCTGATCTGTAATCGGACGAATTGATAAATTCGCTTCTACATCAATTCTTTTTGTTCTTCTTCTTTCATCACCCATAAGTACTCCCCCTGTTATGATCCTTAAAAAGTAAACTTTTAAGTTACTTTATTAACATAGCATCTCCAAAACTGAAAAACCTGTACTTTTCCTTTACGGCTTCTTCATAAGCCGCAAGAACGTGTTCCCTGCCTGCCAGTGCTGAAACCAGCATCACCAGCGTGGATTCCGGCAGATGGAAATTGGTAATCAGGCTGTCAATAACCTTAAACTGATATCCCGGATAAATAAATATCTGGGTCCAGCCGCTGCCGGCTTTTACTGTACCATCTTCTGTCCCGACAGATTCCAGTGTACGTGTACTTGTCGTACCGACTGCAATAATCTTTCCGCCGTTTTTGCGCGCCGTATTAATCTTGTCTGCTGCTTCCTGTGTCACCGTATAAAATTCTGAATGCATATGATGCTCCAGAATGTTTTCTGTCTTTACCGGACGGAACGTTCCAAGTCCGACATGCAGCGTGACACGGGCAATTTCAATACCCTTCTCCTGTATCCTTTCCAGCAGTTCTTTTGTAAAATGAAGACCCGCTGTCGGTGCCGCTGCAGAACCTTCATGCTTTGCATAAACGGTCTGGTAACGGTTCTTATCCTCCAGACGGTGTGTGATATACGGTGGAAGCGGCATCTGACCCAGTTCATCGAGTATTTCTTCAAAAATACCGTCATAAGTGAATTGTATCATACGATTGCCTTCTTCTACAATATCCACAATCTCTCCGATTAATTTTCCACCGCCAAAGCTGATCTGTGTACCGATTTTTGCCTTTTTACCCGGCTTTACAAGCACTTCCCATGTGTCTTTTAAATCCTGCTTGCGGGTAAGCAAAAGCACTTCGATTGCCGCGCCCGTTCCGACTTTTTCGCCTATCAGTCTAGCCGGAATCACCTTGGTATCGTTAATGACCAGACAATCTCCCGGATTTAAGTAATCAATCACATCTTTAAAAATTTTGTGCTGTATTTCCCCTGTCTTTTTATCCAGTACCATCAGTCTTGAACTGGAACGGTCTGACAGCGGGTCCTGTGCAATCAGCTCCTGTGGCAGATCATAATAAAAATCATGTAAATTCATTGATTCCATATGCTGCTCCATTCCTATCTTTTTCCGCTTCGCGGCAGTTAGCTTTTCTGCCGCAGAACGGGCTGTTTTTTATTCATAATTAAGAACGAAGTTCGATGCCCATGCCGGAAAGGTCTCCCAGAATCTTTTCCATAATCGGCTGGATATCTTTATCTTCTAATGTTCTGTCCTTTGCACGGAAAGAAATGGTATAAGCTACGGACTTGAAACCTTCCTTAATCTGTGCACCTTCATAAATATCAAACAGGTTATATTTTTCAAGAAGCTTTCCGCCTCTCTTTTCAATAATCTTTTCTACTTCACCGACAAGTACCGTCTTTGGCATTACCATACTGATATCTCTTGTAACAGCAGGGAATTTTGCAATGCCTTCGTACTTTCTGTCAAATGAAGCAAACGGTAAAATTTCCGGTAAATCAAGTACGGCAATATATGTTCTCTCGCCCAGTCCATAGGTGTCTGCAACATCCGGGTGTACTTCACCGAGATAACCGATTACAGTATCTTTGTAAAGAATCTCTGCCTGACGTCCCGGATGTAAAAATGTCTTTCCGGCTTCCGGATCATATTCCGGTCTTGCACTCATACCGATTTTTTCTAAGAATTCTTCAACAACACCCTTCATTGTAAAGAAATCGCCGTCGCCGTAGAAGCCCAGTGTGAACTGTACTCTCTCATCCGGAAGGTCTTCTCCTTCTACCGGAACATAAACCTTTGCCAGTTCATAAAGCTTTACATCTTTATTTCTACGGTTGTAGTTGGTTGCAAGCGAATTCAGCATTCCGTTTAACGGCAGTGTTCTCATAATGGAGAAATCTTCTCCCAACGGATTGGAAATGACAACTGTCTTTCTTTCCTCTGCATCTGCTGCCAGCTTTAACTTATCAAATACCTTCGGACTTTCAAATGAATAAGTCATTGCCTGTGAGAATCCGCAGAACTGTGCGATTTCTCCGGCTACATCTTCCACTCTCTGCTTGAAGGAAATCTTTACCCATTGTAGAAGCTCCGTGTGGCAGTGTTGTAGGAATATTGGCATATCCGAAAAATCTTGCAACTTCTTCCGCAATATCCGCTGTTCTTAATAAATCCTGACGGAACGTCGGAATAATCAGTTCCTGCTTTGCTTCATCATAGTCTAATTCAAGCATCTTAAAGTATCCAAGCATTTCTTCCACGGAAACATTTGTACCCAGTAGTGCATTGATTCTTTCCGGTTCAAACGGAACTCTGACTCTTTCCTTCTTATTCGGATATACGTCAACCACGCCGCCGACAATTTCACCGGCTCCAAGTTCTTCGATTAACTGGCATGCTCTGTTCATTGCCGCCAGTGCATTTTCAGGATCTAAGCCCTTTTCAAACTTACCGGAAGCATCTGTACGAAGACCCAGGCGCTTTGTTGCCTTTCTGATATTTGTGCCGTCAAAGGTTGCAGCTTCAAATAACATGGTCTTTACGTCATCCGTAATCTTGGAATTTTCACCGCCCATGATACCTGCAAGACCGACAGCCTTTTCACCGTCACAGATCATCAGCATATCAGAATCAAGTGTTCTTTCCTGTCCATCCAATGTCATGAACTTCTCACCGTCTTTGGCACGTCTTACAACAATCTTACCGCCTGCAAGGGTGTCATAATCATAAGCGTGCATTGGCTGACCATATTCTTCCATAACGTAGTTTGTAATATCCACGATGTTGTTAATCGGACGGATACCTGCTGATGCCAGTCTGAGCTGCATCCACTTCGGTGACGGAGCAAGCTTGATATTCTTTACAAGTCTTGCGGTGTAACGGCTACAGAGGTCTGTGGCTTCCACATCAACCTTTACATAATCGTTAATGTCTTCTGCGTTGCCTGTTTCTGTTACAACCGGCGGTGTAAACGGCTTTCTGAAGGTTGCCGCTGCTTCCCTTGCAATACCGATAATACTGTAGCAGTCTACACGGTTGTTTGTAATTTCATATTCAAATACGGTATCATCTAAACCGAGATAGTGAACGGCATCTTCTCCAACCTGTGCATCATCACCTAAAATGTAAATGCCGTTTTCCGGTGCATCCGGATAAAATTCACGGGAAGAACCGAGTTCTTCAATGGCACACATCATACCGAAGCTTTCTACACCTCTTAACTTACCCTTTTAATCTTAATGCCGTCTTCCGGAAGTGCGCCGCCGTCATGACCACCTGCCACACATCCGCCATCTAATACAACCGGTACTTTCTGTCCTGATGAACCCACCGGAATATTCTGGTGCGCCTGTTACAATCTGAACAGTTTCACTGCCGACATTCACCTGGCAGATTACCAGCTTATCTGCATCCGGGTGCTTTTCGACCGATTCAATCTGTCCGACAACGATTTTATCAAGATTTTTGTCAAAAGCGGTAAAATTTTCCACCTTTGTTCCCGAAAGTGTCATTGCGTCCCTGAATTCCTGGTCTGTTACTTCCAGTCCCGGAACCATTGCCTTAATCCAATTTAATGATGTATTCATGATTCAATATCCTTTCCTCGTATCCAATTTCTTTGCTGTCTTACAGCCGTCGTTCTTTTTAGAACTGTTTTAAGAATCTTACGTCATTTTCATAGAGAAGTCTCATGTCATCAATTTCATACTTCAGCAACGCAATTCTTTCCAAACCGATTCCGAATGCAAATCCTGTATATTTGTTCTGGTCAATACCGCTCATTTCAAATACATGCGGGTGAATCATACCACAGCCAAGAATTTCAATCCAGCCTTCGCCCTTACACATACGGCAGCCCTTACCGCCGCACTTAAAACATGTCACGTCCATTTCTGCACTTGGCTCTGTAAATGGAAAATGATGAGGACGGAATTTTACTTTTGTTTCCGGTCCGAATAACTCTCTTGCGAATTCAGCCAGTGTTCCTTTTAAATCTGCAAATGTAATACCCTCATCAATAACCATGCCTTCAATCTGATGGAAGCATGGAGAATGGGTTGCATCGACTTCATCTGCACGGAATACCCTGCCCGGCGCAATCATACGGATCGGCAGTTTGCCTTTTTCCATTTCACGGACCTGAACCGGTGAAGTCTGGGTTCTCAGTACAACTTTATCATTAATATAAAATGTATCCTGTTCATCTTTTGCCGGATGATTGGCAGGGATATTTAACGCTTCAAAATTGTAATAATCATATTCTACTTCCGGTCCTTCTACGACTTCATAACCCATGCCGACAAATATTCTCTTTACTTCATCGAGTGCAACAGTGTTTGGATGTCTGTGTCCGACATTGTTTTTCTTTGCCGGAAGTGTTACATCAATCACTTCGCTCTTTAACTGGACTTCACGCATTTTTGCGGAAAGTTCCTTTTTCGCGTTTTCCAGTACTTCCTCAATTGCCTGTCTGGTTTCATTTACGATTTGTCCAACTGCCGGTCTGTCCTGAGGTGCAACGTCTTTCATGCCCTTTAAGACTTCTGTAAGTTCTCCCTTTTTACCCAGGAAAGAAACTCTTACCTCATTTAATTTTTCAAGTGAATCAGTGGAATTAATCTGGGCTAATGCCTTTTCTCTGATTTCATGCAGTCTTTCTTTCATCATTTTCTTTTCCTCCAATTGCAAAACCTAACTTTTATTTTATCATATGACTACAAATTGGCAAGCAGTTTTTACTGATTTCTTACGTTTTTACTCTCAAACTGCTCAATAATATGGATTGCTTCGTCCATACAGTCGGGATTACGGACCGCTGCCTCTTTAATATTCTTCTTTGCTTCCTCAATCCTGTTTTCGTTATATTCTATCTGTTTGCGCAGTTTCTGGCGCTGTGTATTCAAATCGTGCCGCACTTCCACCATATCCTTGCTGTATACAAGGGCACGTACCTGTGACAGCCACAATTTGGCATCATAGAGTCCGAGTTTTTTGAGTAAATCCAGTAAATCTTCTTCTGCTTCACTTAATTTGGTCGTCATCTGTACAATCTTGCGCTGCTCATTTTTCATGTCCATATAAACTTCATATTTCTTTGACAGTTCATACGAACTTCTGACATGATATTTATGATATTCATAATCAAGCGTATTGGCTGCGTTGATATACTTAATCTTTGTTTTATTCAGTAATGTCGTAGCTTTATTGAGTTTGATTTCCGTCACCAGAACCTGCCGTTCCGTATATTTTAGCAGGGCAAACATGCCAAGGGCAAGCACCGCTCCCAGAAAGGCAACGACAATATAAAGCATGGTATTTTGTGTATCTTCCGTTACGGAAAGCGCAATGAAAAATACCATAAATACGAATGCCAGCCCGACAATCGCGGCAAGGGCAAGGCTTCTGATACGCAGCTGGCGCGTTGTGAGTGCCGCAGCCTCCATGCGCAGACTCATGCGTTCCCCTTCAAGAATCCTCATATCCCGTTTGACGGTTTCATAATACGATTCCTGTTTTTCCAGATACTTCATACCACGCGGCAGTTCATCTTCAAACTGTTCCATGCGGTGATACGTATGGGTGGAAAGCTTATGCTCGCCGGATTTAAAATCCGCCGGTCTACCGTCAGATTATCTACACGGTCTGCCGTTTCCGTAATCCTTCTGCGGATATTGTCCGGTGCCGTATCAATCAGCTGGATATCCGAAAAATGTTCCGTAACGACATTGTATTCTTCCATCGCCAGTTCAATGTGTCCGGTGGCTTCTTCCATGATTTCACACTGGCTGCGGATATAGGCTTTTGTTTCTTCCTTATCGTAGTAATCCGTATTAATATTGTCCAGACGGCGCGGTGTTCTGGATACATCCGGGATATGTACGGCACTGGCATCGAATTCTTTATCTTCTTCCGAATAATTTAAAACTTCCTGAATCCGCTTTTTTTCTTCTTTTTTTTCAAGCTGTTTTAAGTATTCCGTTTCTTCTTTTTCTTCTTTTGCAAGCTTCCCCGAATAATTTTCCTGTGTCCCTGCCTGATTCATCTTATCTACTACATGAATCAGGGACTTTGCCTGCACACTGTTTAACAGCTCATCATACTTTTTTTCTTCTTCTTTTGCTTTTCTGCGCTGTTCCTGAATTTTTTCTTCGGAACTGACCTTTTTATTCTTTTTCTGCGGTGCTTTTGCTTTTTTTTCATGCTTCTGATAATTTTTTTCAAATTCGCTGACAAGTCCCGTTAAATCTTCTGTCCGCGAATTATCCGCATTTTGTTCTTCCCCTGTATTCTGCTCATCGTCATAGACAAAATCATCAATGTCTTCAATGTCCTCGATATCTTCCAAATCGTAATTTTCTTTAATTGTTCCCTTGATATAATTTAATAATCCCATATTTCCTCATTTCATCCGTCTATGACGTATACCTTCTATACTGCGCTTTCCATCTGTCCATGCAGTCATCAATCGCCTTATAATACTGTGCTACTTCACCGTCGGATTTTAAGTGTTCCATTTTCTGCATCGCACGGTATTCATCGCTGTAACGTGCATTGTCTGTAAGCAGTTCCAGTTCTCTTTGCAGCACCTGTTCTTCTTCCGGTGCCTGCATATCCTGTATCTGTTCCTCACCCTCTGCCATACGGCATGCCGCAAGATAACATTTCCGGGACTTTTCATGCTGACCGATTTTATACGCTTCTTCAAAATACTTTGCCGCTTTTTCAAAGAAGAACATTCTGGCATAGGCAGTTCCCAGATTGTGATAGACCTTTGCGTAAAACAGCCCTGAAAGATTGATGTCGCGCTCTCCATTTACAATTTTATCATAATTGCTGATTGCACTATAATAGCAGCCTTTTTCAAGGAACCGGTCTGCACGCATTTTCATCCGTTCATAGACATTCTGTGTATCCAGCATCGCAAGCAGGTCCTTTACCTGTTCAATTTCTGCCGTATCATAATAATCCACATACTTTAAAATGGTCACAACCGCTTCCGCCAGCCCTGCATTTTCACACTTCAACTGCTCAAGCTTGTCTGCCAGCAACGGTTCCTTAATCTCTGTCCGGATAAACGCAATAAGTTTTTCATCTAAAAATGCATTTGTCAGAATATAGATATTGTTGTATATATAATAGCACAATTCTTCCAGTGAATAGATTTGTACCCCCGGTTCTTCCAAAACCAGCGGCTTTAATGCCCGCCCGGTCCGGCATAAAATGATTCCGCTCATATTCATTCCTCTTTCTGTGCAATTTTGTCTGTTTCCAAATTTATTTCTTCTTCCACTACAACCCCGGAACTTTTGACAAATCCGCCAAAGCCCATATCTTCTATCCGTACCACGCAATGGCTGTCACTGTCAAAACGGACTTCAAAAGCCACCCTTGTCATCCTGCCCTGGCGGAACGGTATCGCACTGATGTCAATTTCCTGTGTCCATTCATGTCCGGTGTCACACCTGTGCAAAATAACAGGAATCGTTCTCATATCTTCCAGTATCAGTTCCACACTGCGTCCGGCTTCGTACCAGTTCGTTCCCGGTCTGACCATGCGGAACCGCTTTTCCTCGCCGCGTTCTTTGATATTTAATTCAAGCCCCGTAGTAATGCGGTTTCTGCATCGCCAGCAGTCTGCCGCTACTATGACCGGCAGAAGTGTCTTCCTTTAATGCAGCATATGCAGCACCTTTTACAAACAGATTCTGTCCCGCAAATGCTTTTCTGCAGCCTATTTCAATGTGCATGTTTTCTTTTCAGCCTGCGCCAGTCCGTCATATAATGCGTATGCAGTCCGTCTTCCCCTGTAATCGAGTAAAACCGCGCCGTTGACATACAGCTCTTTTTGTGAAAAGGCGTAATACGCATAAGCTTCCTCATGGCTGATAAACTCCAGTTTTCCTTTGCATACCCTGTAAGCTGTACTGCCGCCGAGAGTTTTTCTAACACCGGCTTTGAAAAATCACTGACGGTGACACAGATAGAATCGTTCTCCTGCCTTTCGCCCGTTTTTGAAGCAGCGCAAGCAGCGTACAAAGAAGTTCTTTTAAATTATCCTGATTGGCACCGGATAGCATAAATCCAAACTGATACTTCTGCCGGTTGTCCACGGAATTTACAACGCTTACCGATACCGGCTGTCTTTGCTGTTCATCATAATAGCAGATTTGGGAACTTTCCTGCCCGATATCTATTCCAACTATCAATTCAATCTCCTTCTGCCGCCTGCGCAGCTCCTTCATTCTTAAAAAGGCTGAAACATCTGTTCCACAACGTAATCCTGCACGCAGTACCCCTGCATGAGTTTTTTCATGGTTGCCATATCATGCATTTCCATGCTGACAAGCATATCATTTAAATAATCAAAACGTCCCTGCGGCTCTTTTGGTGTCACATTGTTACAAAGCAGGCTGGCATCCTGTGTTTTTTTCTTTTTCTTTCCGTCATCTTCCAGAAAATAGTACTGTATGCTTTCCCCGTAAAACAAAGAAAAGCTCTTTGCATAAACACCGCCTGCCACACAGGATAACACTTCACTTTGATATTCTTCCTTATCATCATGACGGTAGAATATCTGTACTTTGCTGTTTTCCGGTGCATAATACTCTACAGTTGTTTTGTCTGCCGCATTATACGGAAGGGAAAGTATCCCCTTATACTGCTCATAAAATGAAAAGAAAATATTTTCCGCACACAGCATATCCATCAGCTTTTGCAGTAACAGCATATGTGTACCGCCAAGCTGTTCCTGTCCAAACTGCGTATGGTATTTTAAATATGCCATACCACACACCGGCGGCATTTTTTTATTTTCCAGCAGATATCCGCCGATACAGGTAAAGACCTGTTCGTCTGCCGTTTCGTGTTTCACAAAATAACGGTACGCATTTTCTGCCAGATAAGCCATTTCAACCGCCGCATCCGGCAGCTGCTGACGGTAATACGTAAAAACTTCCGGAATTCTGCCAGATAAATTTCCTGTAAATAGCCGTTCCACCAGTATCCGCTCTGCCAGTGTCTGGCACGGCACCCTAAATCCCGCACAGGCACGCCATACTTTCATCATTTTATCGGACTTTGCCTGATAAAACTGTTCTAAATATGCCAGTACATTTTCGTCATACTTGCCCTCATCAAACACATGAATACAGCACGCCAGCAATTTTTCATTGTATTCCTGCGGTCTTAACAGAATCATATTTCTTGCCATACGTAAAAGCTTTGCCGGTGCGGCTTCTTCAAAACCGTATTCACATACCAAATCAAAAGCATCCTCATACATGCCTTCTGCAATACACGTTTCAATCAGCAGCGCTGCATCGTGTATCTGCAATTCTTCTTTTAAAATTTTTTCATAGCGTTCTCCAAAATCTTCGCCATGATAATATTCATGATAATACTGTATCTGCCAGCTGTTTAACCGGTTTCTTGTAAGCTGGTTGACATTGCCGTCTGCCATCAATGCAAGACAGACTGCGCAGGCTTCTTCATCGTTTTTACGCTGTTCTAAGCTTTGTTCAAACCAGTTCAGCAGCAGATAAATGTCTTTGCTGCAATAATCATCCAGCGCTTTTAAATATGCCGGATTATCATAAACCCTCTCGATTTCATACTGGATACTGCCTTTATGCACCTGTTTGCCTGCATCTTCAAACATCAGAATGCAGTCCCTTGTATACATCTGCACATAGGCAGTCCGTCCCACCAGCGTACAGCGCTGTCCCTTGCGCAGTTCCTTGTGCTTTACCAGCACCGACTCAATCTTGTCATTGAATACGGTAATACGGTATGTAAATAAGTATCTTGACAAGAATGGTGCCGTTTCTTCATTGACACCGACATTCTGAAACAGCCATCCATAAATCACTTCCAGATAAGGATCAATATATCCCTTTTTCATCTGCCCATAGGCAAACCGCTCTATCTGCGGTGCATACGTGTTCATGATTTCTCTGGAGCTGCTGTGATTTTTTAAAATGTCCGCATACAGATATGCTTTGCTTTTTGTACTTAAACTGCTCTCATATGTAAAGTAACGCAGTACAATCTGCGGCAGGCGTTTTAATTCTTTTTTATCTAAACTTTCTATATAAAATTCATACAGACGCGTAATGCGGAGTCCACGCAGAATTCCCTTCTCGTACAGTCCTGCGTATTCCGGTCCAACCAGCTCATTGCGGATCATATGTGTAACAAGTACGGTTAAGATTTCATCCTTGTCAAAAAAGTCGTTTAATGCTTTAAGCAGTCTTAAATACTGCATATCTGCCACTTTACCGTTTGCAATCATTTCACACACATACAAAGTCAGTTTCGTGGAAATTATGCCGTACTTACAACCGAACTGTAAAATGTGCAGTTCAAAATCGTTTAACACACGCAAAAGCTCCGGCTGTGCATTTAAAATCTGTAACGCTTCATAATACATCACAGGACTTACACAGCCATTGTGGTATGCATCCTTAATCCGTAAAAGCTTAATGCTCTTATTTGCATCTTCCGCAGCATCCAGATAAAATAAAACCCACAGAACGCGCCACGTATCATAGCCGTTTTCATAATAATCCCGGATTACCTTAACTGCCGCAAAGGTATAGGACTTATCTTTATAATACATTGCACTGACATACAGGTAATAACAGTACAATTCCACATGGCTGTCCTTATTTTCTTCAAGAAAATCCCTGACATTGTCAATCAGCCAGCCGGCTTCATCACTGCGGTTCTGCACCAGCAGAATCTGTGCCTGTGCCAGCTTGAAAAAAATATCGTCATCGCAGATACCGCGCATGCGTTCTATAATCTGTAAAGATTTGTCCTGCCATGCCCTCTTGTCTTCCCGCTTCATTCTGAAACTTAAATATTCCTGAACCAGTGCAAGCACCGCCTGCTTTTTCTCACGGTGCGTATTTTCCTGTCCGGCGCAGTCTACTTCAATTTCAACCGTATATTTCTGCGTAAAAGAACAGATTGTCATTCTGCCCCAGTTCCTGCCCGCGTGCAGCTTGTCCGCATCAATGACATATTCCAGTTCATACTTATTGCCCGTAAAATTCTCAGACGTAATGCGTGTTATCTTCGGACAGATAAACGGTACATCCGTTTCAACCGTAAGCTCCGTATACCCCCAGCCGCTCCTGGTAATCGTTATACGCTCTTTCACGCTTTCCGTAAAATCCGCAAATGTCTTTGTCTGCGGAAAAACATCTATGCCAACCGGTGATTTTTTCCGCACGGCAATTAAAAATTCTTCCATTGCTGCATAAACGTTGGCTTCACTGCCGTTTTTAGCGCCTTTTACCACATCATAAATATTGGTCTGTACCGGATCGTTTTTTAAAAATATCCGTTTAAAATCCGGCGATAAAAAAAAGCCTGCTGCCTCCTCCGGTGAAGTCTGTACAAGATTGGCAAAATGAAACATACTGCCTGCTGCTCCCATGCTGGTCATGACCTTCTGCGCTTCAACCGTGTATTCATAAGATACGCTTTTTTCACCCGCACTGCTGACAATATAAAACTGTCCCTGAATCACCGTACCTTCTTTTAAATCCGCGGCATCTACCGTATAAACTATCTCTGCCGGTGTCGTGCCAAACTGGGGTTTTTCAATGCGGACACGTGCATGACTGGATAATACAATGCCGTAAGCCGGCTGTGATGCCGTAAACCGGAACGTAAACATTCCCTGTCCGCCTGCCGTGACACTGCCGGTCAGCGTATAATCCTGCACTTCTAATTCCGGTCTTTGATATGTAAATTTTCCTCTTGCTAATCGATTGATATACTCCTTCATTCGGAATCAGCCTCCGCTTTGATTTTATCTAAATGCTCTTTCATCTTTTTCTCGTAACCGATTTCTGTCATTTCATAAAAACGACTGTCTTTTAATGCATCCGGCAGATACTGCTGTCTGACATAGTGGTTCTTATAATCATGTGCATACAGATACCCTGCACCGTGACCTAGCTTTGCCGCACTCTTATAGTGGGCATCCTGCAAATGTGCCGGAATTGGAGCGGTCTTTTGTGTTTTTACCACTTCCATTGCCTTATCGACTGCCATATAAGCCGCATTGCTTTTCGGTGCGCATGCCACATACAACGCCGCCTGTGAAAGCGTAATCCGTGCTTCCGGCATACCGAGCCGCTCAACCGCCTGTGCCGCCGCCGAAGCAACTACCAATGCCTGCGGGTCTGTCATTGCCCACATCTTCACTCGCACAGATTAAAATCCGCCTTGCAATAAACCGCACATCCTCCCCGGCATATAACATTCTTGCCAGATAATAGGCGGTGGCATCCGGGTCTGAGCCGCGCATACTCTTAATAAATGCTGAAATCGTATCATAGTGGTTATCGCCTGTTTTATCATAGCGGATCACACGCTTCTGGATACATTCCTGTGCCGTATCCAGTGTGATATGCACTTTTCCGTCTTCTGATTTTGCCGTTGTAAGAATTCCCAGTTCTACTGCATTTAACGCACTTCTTGCATCGCCGTTTGCTACGTCTGCAAGAAATTCCAGCGCATCTTCGTCAATCTGTGCATGGAAGCTGCCCATGCCTTTTTTTTCGTCCTGTACGGCACGCACAATCAGCTTTTTAATATCTTCTTTTTCAAGCGGCTTTAATTCAAAAATAACCGAGCGGGATAAAAGAGCGCCGTTGACTTCAAAATAGGGATTTTCCGTTGTCGCTCCGATTAAAATCAGCGTCCCATCCTCCACATACGGTAACAGATAATCCTGCTGTCCTTTATTAAAACGATGAATTTCATCGACAAACAATATCGTCTTTTTACCGTACATGCCGAGATTATCTTTGCCTTGGCAACAATGTCTTCCATATCTTTTTCCCGGCAACAGTCGCATTAATCTGTTCAAATGCCGCACTAGTCGTATGAGCAATGACCTTTGCCAGTGTCGTCTTTCCGTTCCCGGCGGTCCGTAAAAAATAATGGAGCTTAATTTATCTGCCTGAATGGCGCGGTAGAGCAGCTTGTCCTTTCCGATAATATGCTGCTGCCCCACCACTTCATCCAGTGTCTGCGGTCTTAAACGAGATGCTAACGGCGATTCCTGCTTTATTGTATTTTCACGCATATAATCAAATAAATCCATAGTTATCCTCATTCCTTGGCAACTTGTTGCGAAGGGGCGATGAGAAATCCGCGCAGGCGGTTCCTCATCTGCCATCAAGGGGATTTGTTTTGCTCAAAACAAATCCCTGTATGAAAAAGCTTTGATTTAAGGCTTTTTCACACTATCCCCTTTTAGTCTTTAAACTGTTCTGCCATTGCCTCTAATTCATTCTTTTTCTTTATAAAGCATTGTAATAATCTTGGGTTAAATATACCACACTCTCCGTCCAGAATCATCTGATAAGCTGTATCATATGAAAATGACGGTTTGTAACAGCGTTTACTAATCAGCGCATCATAGACATCTGCCAGTGACACCAGCTGTGCACCAATTGGAATTTCATCTCCTGTAAGTCCTTCCGGATATCCGCCCCCATCGAATTTTTCATGATGATACCTTGCAATCTGCGAGCAGTACTGCATATATTCTTCTTCCCCTTCATCGTTAAAAATACGAAGAATAATATCATATCCTTTCGTTGTGTGGGTCTTCATAATCTCAAATTCTTCCGGTGTGAGTTTTCCCGGCTTTAGCAGAATCGTATCGGAAATTGAAATTTTTCCCACATCATGTAATGGCGATGCCTGTACAATCATATCAATATCGTTCTGGGTCAGTCCATATTCCGGGCATTCCTCTTTTGCACATTCCGCCAGGATTTTTGTAAAAAATTTCACACGCTTAATATGCGCACCGGATTCCACATCACGGAATTCTACAACATTGCCCAAAGATTCAATAATTTTTTCATTCAACCGCTGTATCTTCCGGGTCTGACGCATGGTCTTTTCTTCTAACGCATTTTTGTGTTTATATAAATCAATGATGTTATTTAAGCGGCTGCTGAAGCTGTATGTATCAATCGGACTTGTCACAATATCAATAACACCATGTGCAAATGCATTTTTATAGACATCTTCTATATATTCACCGGATAAAAAAACAACCGGAACATTATCGATATAATCCATTTTCCGCATATAATCAAGTAAATCAAAACCGTTTATCCCATTGGCATACATTTCCGTCAGCACCAGACACAGAGAATCCTTTTTTTCATCAACAATTTCGATTGCCTCCTGACTGGAATCCGCTTTAATAATTTTATATTTTCCCGTAAAGATATCTCCCACCATATGCTGGATACCATCATTTGCCATTACTACAAGAATGGATTCTGTATATGCCTCTTTATATACCGGATTGTCAGCCTGTACGGAAACACCTGTCATTCCCTTTTCTTTTGCCTGTTTTAACGCCGTTTCCGCGCTGCTGTAAAGCTGCCAGAAATCTGTGCCGAAACGTGAACTCACCGCTGTTCCCACTGTCACTTTTATCCGCACATCCGGATATCCGGTAATTGTTGTCTGCTCTGCTACCTGCATAATTTTATCCATATACTGCTGCTGCATCTTTTCTTCGTACAGTGGAATATACAGACAGAACTCATCGCCGCCAATACGGGACATCACCACATCGGAACGGAATATAGATACCATATTGGCAGCCATATTGTTGATTACCATGTCCCCCGCGGAACGTCCGTATGTGTCGTTAATCCATTTTAATTCACGGATATCCATTACAATAATCGCACAGTTGCCATCATTAAACAGTGCTAAATCATGATTTACCCGTTTTTCAAAACTGCCTCGGTTATAAAGACCTGTAAGCATATCATGTTCTGATATTTCCATATAACTGCTGCTTTCTGTTTTAACCTGGGAAAGCGGCGCTGTATCGGTAACATCTGAAACAATAATCTGCGCCTGCACTTCCCCGGTCTTTTCATCTTTGTAGATTTTTCCATAACAGAAAACTACAATGATATCGCCATTCTTTCTCACCAGACGGTGTTCCTGTATATTTTCGTTCTGATTCCTGCGTATCTGCATCATCTTTTCTATATATTCAACGATATCTTCTGCCGGGATCAAATCGGTATGTTTTAATTGCTTTTCTCTGTAATCTTTTTCAGTATATCCTGTCAGTTTCTCAAAATTTTCATCTGCCGAGATGATACGGTAATCACTCATCCGTATTCTGTAAACAGAATAAATAACATCTTTTACATTACTACTCATTTATTCCTCCACAGGCTCTAGTAAACCCAATAATAAGAAATATAACATATTTTTCTTCAAATTTCACTACCCGAAAGCAGATTTGCCTATTTTTCACAAAAAAATACAGCAAAAGCATACAAATTAAGTCTATTTCATATACTGCATTAAGAAAATGAATTGCTTTTTAGCGGAAATGAGCTTCTTATGCGTAAAACTGTTCTTCTTTATCCGGCAGTCCGTCTGACTGCCCTACTTCTTTCCGTATGTTTTTTGTTAACCTCCGTTTTCCCCTGCATTACATATGCCGGAAATTCCGACAATGGTCCTGCCATTACCTCGCCCGCTGCCATCTTAATGGAAGCTTCCACCGGACAGGTGATTTATGAAAAAGATGCCGATACAGTCTTACACCCCGCAAGCATTACAAAAATCATGACATTAATTCTGATTTTTGATGCATTAAACTCCGGTAAAATCAACCTGACCGACGATGTGACCGTATCCGAATATGCCTCTTCCATGGGCGGCAGCCAGGTCTTTTTAGAACCCGGCGAAACACAGACGGTAGAAACCATGATTAAATGTATCAGTGTTGCCAGTGCCAACGATGCCTGTGTTGCCATGGCAGAACTGATTGCCGGCAGCGAGGAGGGCTTCGTTGCCAAAATGAATGAGCGTGCCAAAGGACTTGGCATGAATAACACTACTTTTATCAACTGCTGCGGACTGGATACAGACGGGCATATGTCAACTGCAAGGGATGTTGCCCTGATGAGCCGTGAACTGATTGTGCAGTATCCTCAGATTCACAATTACTCAACCATCTGGATGGATACGATTACGCACGTTACCCGCAAAGGCGAAAATGAGTTCGGTCTGACAAACACGAATAAGCTTATTAAACAATATCAGTGGGCAACAGGCTTAAAGACCGGTTCTACCGGACTTGCCAAATGCTGTCTTTCTGCAACCGCCAATAAAGACGGTGTTGAATTAATTGCCGTTATCATGGCTGCTCCCGACAGTAAGACCCGTTTTTCAGATGCCGTAACGCTGCTGAATTACGGATATAGTGTATGCGACATTTATCACGATACTGAAATGCCGCAGCTCCCAAACCTATCCGTATCCGGTGGGCGGTGCGATACGCTTTCACTTTCCTATGCAAAAGAATTTTCGACCTTATTCTTAGAACCTGTCGATACCGCCAGCATCGAAAAACAACTGACTCTCCCTGAAACAGTCACAGCACCTGTAAACGAGGGGGACGTCATCGGCACCCTGACATACACATTGGACGGAAAGACCATCGGCACGGTCGATATCACTGCCGCGCAGTCTGTTTCTTCTGCCACATACGGCGATGCACTGTTTAAAATGTTCCGGAAACTTACCGGTGCCGCGTGATTTAGAAATACAGCATAACCGTACAGGATAAAAAAACGATAAAACAGCATACAATAAGCCGCAAAAACGGAATCCCCGGTATCTGAAACTTAAATCTGTTTCAGATACTGTTGATTCCGTCCTTTTACTTGCACCCGCACCGGCAGATTATCGTCTTTCTGCCCGGTACTGTTGCATTAAATACTTTACCGTTTTACTGATATTTTGTTCCAAGCCAGAAACGGCTGACATCGCCAACCTTCTCAAGCCCATTCCCTTTTTGCACAGGAATAAAGCTGTCCGTCGGCATCGTAAAATACAGCCTGTTTTATACAGCAGTGTATATGCCGTGTCTGTCTGTTCCGTCTGCTCACACATTTTTACAGGACTGCCCTTTACCGATGCACAATAATACTGCACACCGTCTTTGATATAAGTAATACCGTTCTGTGTATTGTCCACACTGCTGAGTGTTCCTGCCGTGACGCCGGATGTAATCCCGCTTTTCTTTCCTTTTTCACTGTAACAGAGTGTACCGTCTGCATTAATGTACACCAGTATATTATCCGCCGGAAGATACTCATAATCTGCCTGCAGCAGTGTATCAACCTGCACACGTTCTTTAATACCGTCTTGTGACAATTCCGCATAGGTAATTTTATTCGGCGCTAAAAGATACAGATACCCTGCCTTTTCCTCATAAATGATTTCTACGGAAGATGACAGTTCCTGCATCATATACTTTGTCTTTTGTTCTGAAATGTTGTAGTAGTACCACTCACCGTCGTCACTGAAAATCAGCGCATGGGCATTCTTTGAAGTATTTACCGTATCTGCCTTTGCCGTAAAAAAGTTATCTGCCTTCGCACTTTCTGCATACACGCTTCTGACACTGTCAGATAATTCATTTTCTTTTTTATTCTCATCATAATCATACAGATACAATACATTATTTTTGTTGTAGCAGGCAATTTTTTCTTCTGCCGCATACACAAAATATTCCTTTAACTGCCCTTCTATGAGTGTAAGCTTTCCGGACGCATCGTATACATATAACTGCATAGCTCCGAGTCCGCCTTCCTCATTGACAACCTCGACATCGGAATAAATAACTTTTCCTTTATTCGTAATATAACCGATATCTTTATCATAGGCATTTTTAGACACCTGTACCGCATCCTGTCCATCTTTCCATGTATACAGCGCATACTGCGCATTGCCCTCATCATAGACGGTTGCCGCAAAATATTCCCCGTTGTCGCTTGCAAGCGTATTTGTCACCGCATCGGCATCAATCTGCTGTGGAAACTGCGGCGTGTAAAATGTACGGTTATCGACTGCAAAAACCGCCTGCTTATTTTCACACACATAATTATTTTCCAGCCCTGCAACATTGTAAATCTTTGCACCGGAACTCATATAAAGCACATAATTTTTACGGGAAGCAAGCTTGTAAATGCCAAATCCGCCGCCTGTCAGTACACATACAACCAGCACTGCCGCGATAATCCGTTTCCGGTATCTGCTAAAAAAGCCTTTTCGTTTCTTTAGCTCCTCTGCGGCACTGCCTGCTGCTTCTTTTCCGGTATCATACACCTTTTTCATCATACCCAGATAATCGATTTCCTCATACTCCGGCTGTTCCTGTGGCTTCTTTTTTACTGCTCTACGGTCATCGGCGTTTTCCTCTTCCGGTTCTTTCTGTGGCTTGTCTGTGTGAGAAGAAGCAGACTCTTTTTCAGCCTGCTTCTTTTCATACGCCTCTTTTCTCCTCAGATAATCTGCATTATTGACGATAATCTCTGGTCCCGGTTCACAATTCGGGCAGGCACTGCCCTCATACTCCTGACCACATTTCGGACATTTCATGGCGATTCCTCTCACATATTAAAATGTAAATTTGTCTGCGAAATATGCCTTTAAATCAGCAATCTTTACACGTTCCTGTTCCATTGTATCTCTGTCACGTACCGTTACGGCATTATCTTCTTCTGAATCAAAGTCGTATGTAATGCAGAACGGTGTACCGATTTCATCCTGTCTTCTGTATCTCTTACCGATATTTCCTCTGTCATCGAATTCACAGTTATAAGTCTTTGAAAGTTCAGCAAACACCTTTTCTGCGCCTTCATTTAACTTCTTAGACAGCGGAAGCACACCGATTTTAACCGGTGCCAGTGCCGGATGGAAATGAAGCACGGTTCTTACGTCACCGCCTTCTAATTCTTCCTCATCATATGCAGAACACAGGAATGCAAGTGTTACACGGTCTGCCCCCAGTGAAGGCTCGATAACGTATGGAATGTACTTTTCCTTTGCTTCATCATCAAAATAAGACATATCTTCACCGGATACGGTCTGATGCTGTGTCAAATCGTAATCTGTTCTGTCGGCAATACCCCAGAGCTCGCCCCAGCCGAATGGGAATAAGAATTCAATATCTGTTGTTCCCTTGCTGTAGAAACAGAGTTCTTCCGGAGAATGATCTCTTGCACGCATTTCATCTTCCTTGATTCCCAGCTTCTGTAACCAGTCGATGCAGTACTGTCTCCAATATGTAAACCACTCCAAGTCTGTTCCCGGCTTGCAGAAGAATTCAAGTTCCATCTGTTCAAATTCTCTGGTACGGAATGTGAAGTTACCCGGTGTAATTTCATTTCTGAAAGACTTACCAATCTGACCGATACCAAACGGTACTTTCTTTCTGGATGTTCTCTGTACATTTCTTAAAGTTGACGAAAATACCCTGTGCTGTTTCCGGTCTTAAATAAACGGTATTCTTTGCATCTTCCGTAACACCCTGGAATGTCTTAAACATCAGGTTAAACTGTCTGATTTCTGTAAAGTTGTGCTTTCCGCAGGTCGGACAGTTAATTTCATGCTCATCAATAAAATTCTTCATCTGTTCCTGAGTCCAGCCGTCTACAGAACCGCCTAAATCAAACTTATTCTCATCTGCCCAGTCTTCAATCAGCTTATCGGCACGGAATCTTTCATGACATTCCTTACAATCCATTAACGGATCAGAGAATCCGCCAAGGTGCCCTGAAGCAACCCATGTCTGAGGGTTCATTAAAATTGCACAGTCCACGCCGACATTGTACGGACTTTCCTGAACGAACTTCTGCCACCATGCTTTTTTCACATTATTCTTTAATTCTACACCCAGATTGCCGTAGTCCCATGTATTAGCAAGTCCACCGTAAATTTCTGAACCCGGATACACAAATCCTCTTGCCTTTGCTAAGGCTACAATCTTTTCCATTGTCTTTTCCATTTCTAATCTCCATTCCTCCGCACCTGCGGCTCATTCTTCTCTATCCTTTTTCTTTTATGCGCTTACACTCCGCATAAACATGCAACAATTTTATACTATTTTTATCATTCTGACAAGACCATATTCTTCTTCTGGGCGGCTTTCTTACAAAGCCGCGATTACTATATATGGATATTTGTGCTGTTCACAGCGCAAATATCCGTGTGAACAATCTTTGATTTAAGGATTGTTCACACTAGTCTTCCCACGGGCGGATTCTGTATGCCGCGCCGATTTCATCGCAAATCTTTTGACACTGTGCTTCCTGTTCGTGACTGATTGTCGTATCTACGGTTGTCATAACAACATGCGGTACGTATTTTGTACACGCTTTTGCAAATGAAAGCATCGCATCAAAGGATTCTTCCCCGAATTTACTTCTGACGAGCTTTAAATACTCCTCTTTTTCCGGATGGTTTAAGCTGACGGATACCGTGTCTACAAGTCCCTTTAATTCCGGTGCGATGTCACGTCCGTTAATCAGACTGCCTGCACCGTTGGTATTGATACGGATAGGCTTGTTATATTTTTCTTTGACAAATGCCGCAATCTCTTTTAACGCATCAAAACGCTCTGTCGGCTCACCAAAGCCGCAAAACACCACTTCGTTGTACTGTGTCATATCAAACTTTTCAAATTCTTTTTTTACTTCTTCCACAGACGGCTCTCTTTCCAGCCACAGTCTGTCGGATTCTCCGATTCTGTCCATCGTCTGCCTCAGACAGAACGTACAGGCATACGGACATTTATTTGTCAGATTGACGTACAGATTATTATGTACCTTATAAAGAATTTCCATCGTATAATCTCCTTTTCCATATCTTTATTTTAAGGTAGTGAGCAGTTCCTCAAAGCAGACACCGTCTGTCAGCGGAATGTCCATTTCCATAGATTTCAAAATACATTTTTTAATAAATGCGGATGCTTTTTTCACCGAATCGTGGAAATCCACACCGTTGACCGCATCTGCCGCAATAATGGCACTGAAAATATCACCCGTGCCGGAACGGGACATCCCTGCCTTTTCGGTCTTGATAAAATAGCCCTCCTGCCCCATTTCATAACAGAAATTCGCCACATATTTTCCCTGCTGGATACCTGTGATAACAATTTTTTCCGGTCCTTTTTCCGCTAAAAGCTCTGCCATATGGGTCAGCTCTTTTTTGGTCCAGCTTTCATGATATGCCATTCCGGAAAGGATACAGCCTTCTGTCAGATTCGGTGTTAAAATATCCGCATGTGTCACCAGCTTTTTCATTTCCTCACAGGTTTCCTGCGTATAGGTCGGATACATTTTTCCGTAATCGCCCATCACCGGATCGATAATGGTAATGTTGTCTTTTGTCTGAAACAGTGACAGAAAATGCTCCACAATCCGTATCTGGCGTGCCGAGCCTAAAAAGCCCGTGCAGATGCCGTTAAACTGCAATCCCAGTTTCACCCACTCCTGCATATAGTCTTCCATTTTATCTGTATAATCATCAAAAAAGAAGCTTTCAAAACCCGTGTGATTGGAAAAAATCGACGTTGGCAGTGGACAGCACTGAACCTTCATTGCCGAAATGACCGGCAGCTCCACGGCAATTGAACAACGCCCAAACCCGGACATATCGTTGATAACCGCTATTTTCTTCTGATGATTGTGTGACATATCTGACATATCCTTTATCCTCTTTTTATTCTTATTTCTGTACGGCTCTGCCGCAGTCCGTCATTTTACAGGCACATATCCGAAACGCGGAGCACGAACGTATGTCCGTGTCCTGTATCCCGGCTTACTTTACCCGGCGGCAGCATGGCTGGATTTCATCTGCTTATCCAAGTGCTTTGCACAGATACGCTTTAAAACCATTTTCAATTCCGTGAGTACATTTTCACTGACTGTAAACGTATACAGCTTTTCAAGCGGTGCCGTGACAATATACTGGAGCGTGTATACGGTAGATTCTTCTAACTGTATGCCGTCCGGCGCCTGTCCGTGACACGCATGGCAGTAAATGCCGTCCGCCGTCATCGAATACGTATCTAAGTCCTGTGTACCGCCGCAATTCTTACATGCAAACACTTCCGGACACTCGCCGTTTAAGGCAATCATTCTTAATTCAAAATACATTTTACCAGTGTATCCGGAATCTTTTGTTTGCCAGCGCCTTTAACGAAACATATAGGAGATTGAGCATATCTGCCGCATCAAGATTTTCCCTGCCGTAATAATCCGCAATCTCTGCAAAATAACAGGGCAGACCGCATCCAAATCTGAAATAACCGCCTCAAAGTAATGTGTAATGGACGCCTGCCGTATCGTATAGGAAGTTCTCCCTTCATAGACCTGAAACGTTCCGAATACAAAGGCACGGGTAATTCCCACCAGCGGACTGTTTGGTTTTCTTGCACCCTTGGCAAAGCGGAAATCTTTCCGCGCTCTTTGGTCAGCAGCACCACCCGTCTGTCAAATTCACCGACCGGCATAGACGATAAAATCATGCCGGTTACTTCTGTAATATCTCCCATACCGCTTCACATCTGCTATTCGTCTTTTTCTTGTCATATCCGAAGTTTTTAATCAGAATATCACTGTCGCGCCATTCTTTTTACCTTTACCCAAAGCTGGAGGTTTACCTTTGTTTCTAACTGGCGTTCAATTTCATAACGGGCATTGGCACCGATTTTCTTTAACATCTGACCACCCTTGCCGATAATGATACCCTTGTGCGAATCACGCTCACAGATAATCGTTGCCTGAATATCCGTAATTACACCCTTCGGGGATTTTCTTTCTTTCATGCTGTCAATGACAACCGCGATTCCATGTGGAATTTCCTCGTTTAAGGCATGCAGTGCCTTTTCACGAATCAGCTCGGATACAATCTGGCGCATCGGCTGGTCTGTAATCGTATCTTCGTCATAATACATCGGACCATACGGCAGATACTGGAAAATCGCATTGATTAAATCATCGGTATTGTCGCCGTTTCTTGCGGAAACCGGAATAATTTCCACAAAATCCACTTCATTTTTATAGCGGTCAATAACCGGCAGAATTTCTTCTTTCTTAATCGTATCCACCTTGTTAATGACTAAAATAACCGGTGCTTTCACCTTTTTTAACTTTTCAATAATGTGCTGTTCTCCTGCACCGATAAACGTTGTCGGTTCTACCAGCCAGCAGATCACATCGACTTCACCAATCGTTTTTTCTGCCGCACCGACCATATATTCACCCAGCTTATTTTTTGCCTTGTGAATACCCGGTGTATCAACAAATACAATCTGCCCGCGTTCATCGGTAAAAACTGTCTGTATTTTGTTACGGGTTGTCTGCGGCTTATTGGATGTAATCGCAATTTTCTGTCCGATTAACCGGTTCATCAGTGTCGATTTCCCGACATTCGGACGTCCCACAAATGTTACAAAGCCCGATTTTGTATTTCCATTGACCGCAGCCGCACCACCGCTGATACCGCTTGCCGCCAGCATTTCATCTAAATTCATAAATCCTCCTTGTTTTGCGGAGCAAAATGCGACTGCCCTAAGCAGGAGCAGAGGATTTTTTCTCCTTGTTTTTGCGAAGCAAAATGCTCCAAGCTATGATGTCTGTGAATTGTTCCGTGCTACACACTCCCACAATTCACACCGCTATTCGCATATCGCAGGACTTCCGTCCCGCTTTTATGCGAATAGCGGGCGGGTCCCAAGGTCTTTTACCCACTTATAAGCAAGCTCATGTGGGTTCAGACCTTTGTCCCCTGACATCATAAGAATAATGGTTCTATTTTTTCAAACATCTGCTCATTTTCACGGATTTTAGCGTTATTGCCGACTACACACAGATAGTCCTGTGAAACCGCGGTTTCAATGAGCGGCGCCAATGCTCGAATAGACTCTTTTGTCGCATTCAACACTTCCTCACGTTCCTTTTTTAACTGTGCGTATTCTGTATGACAGATATATGCACCGAAGGAACGCACGCCCTTTGATGCCGGATTCATCGGTGTATCCATGCCGCCGATTGTTCCGATGATGAACTTCACCATATCCCTCTCACTGACATCAAACCGGCGGACATATTCTGCTGCCTGCTCAAAGATGGCGTTGGTTTCGGCGAGATTCGGGTCACGGTACGATACCATGTACGTATCGCCATTGCGGTAAAATCCGCTCATGCAGCCGTATGCACCGCCCTTTACACGGACATTTAACCACAGGTAATCATACGAGAATATAATTTTAAGCACCTTTAATGCACCTGTATACTCATACCCTGCCTTACGGTAGTTACCGCATCTTGCCACGTACTGTACCTGTGATGAAGAAGTATACGCTGTTTTTTCCTTTACCGGTCTAAAGGTTCTTACCGCATCTTTTCCTGTAACTGTGCCAGTTTTGCAACAAATTCCGTCATCGGCTTTTGTAACAGCTCCAGTCCGTCATCTTCTGCCGTAAAGCTGACCGTCAGATTTTCCTTTGTAAAATCAGCGCCGCTGTACGCTTCAAATTCTCAGCAAGCATTTCTTTCATACTGTCAAAATCCCGGTCTGCCTTTTCGATAAACTCATAATACTGATATCCGCGCAGGATGTCAGAATAGTAGCTGGACGGTGAGAACTGTGCCATTGCCGAAAGCATTGCCACGGTATGCCCGCTTCCTGTCATATTGCTTTCCATTCTCGACTTAATCCGTGCAATAATCTCACGCAGACGCTTTTCATCTTCAAACTTTGTTTCATAAATGATTTCATGCATCATTTCCAGTACAAACGGCAGTTTTTCATATAAAACCTTGCCCTTGACTTCATACATGACCGTGTATTTTGAAAATCTTTACTGTCCGTATAAATAGCCGCGTCCGTAGCTATCCCGCCGGAATTGATGTTGATTTCATTCGTTAATTCCGGGTAGGTATGCTTATGCGTATCCATAAGCCCCAGAACAGAGCTTAACAGTCCCACATACGGAAGCAGTTCGTCCGGCACTTTCTTACAGTCAAATGCCAGCATCAGATACGCAATCTGATTCGTAAACAGGTTGTGATGAATCACATCCACATCTGCAATACTCTTTTATCAATATAAAGCTTTGCCGGCTCTCTTTCAATGTCTGACAGCTTTAACATCGGAATCCGTTCCAGTTCTTCCTGTGGGACGGCTCGTCCTGATAAGCCTTTAATGCCGCCGTATCTGCCACAATGGCTTCCAGCTCTTCCTTTGAAAGACTGTTTTATACGTTTCAAGCCGCTTTGCTTCCTCTGCCGCTTTTTTCTTCCAGTCCGCGCTTTGGCACTAATGCAATCAGACTGCCATGGCTGTTGTCAAGTAAATATTTCTGAATCAGCTCTTCAAAAGCCCCTCGTCAAGTTCTTTGCGAAGCTGTGCAAATGTATCCAGTGCCTGAACATGGATAAACGGTTCATTTTCATCGTAAAGCCAGCTGTCCATCATCGTCAGATAATACATCAGTCCATTCGGTATGCCCGTAGTCCGCTTCACGGAACTTAAATTCATAATAATTCATGCCCGCAAGTGCCATACGTTTGTCAATGCCGTTTTTGCAATATCACGCAGCACTTCTTCAATCGTATCAACAAATGCCTTCTTCTGGGATTCTTCCGCATTTTGGCAACAATTGAATAAACCGGCTGTAATACGGAGGATTCCAGACTGCTGTAAATGTCCGTTCCGATTCCTTTATCAATCAATGCCTGCTTTAACTTAGCCCCCGGCGCCATAACCAGCACGTAATCTAATATCTGCATTGCAAGATACAGCTTTTTATCCAGTGCCGTTCCGACCACCTTGTTGTAAGATAAATAAGTATTATTCTCAAGCGGTTCATCTTCTGTCACCGCATAGTAATGTGTTTCTTCCTTTAATATATCAAACGGCCTCTGCATCGCGATATCTGCATCAATCTGCACATCGTTTGCATCAAAATTCTTTAAATATTCGTTATCCAGATAATCAAGGCGCTCCTGCACATCAAAATCACCGTACAGATAGATATAACTGTTCGCCGGGTGATACCATTTTTTGTGGTATGCCAGAAAATCTTCATAAGAAAGTTCCGGGATATGCGACGGTTCTCCACCGGATTCAAAACGGTATGCCGTATCCGGAAATAAAGATACAAACGTATCTCTGGAAAGCACATCGTCCGGTGAGGAATATACACCCTTCATTTCATTAAACACAACACCGTTGTACTTTAACGGACTGTCGATACTGTCTAATTCGTAATGCCAGCCCTCCTGCTTAAAAATCTGCTCTCTCTGATAGATATTCGGATAAAATACCGCATCCATATAGACATCCGTAATATTCTTAAAATCTGCCAGATTACAGCTTGCCACCGGATACACCGTCTTGTCCGGGTAGGTCATTGCATTTAAAAATGTATTTAATGAGCCCTTGCACAATTCCACAAACGGGTCTTTGACCGGATATTTTCTGGAGCCGCACAGTGTGGAATGTTCCATAATGTGCTGAAGTCCCGTATCGTTAAACGGCGGTGTCTTAAAGCCGATGGAAAACACCTTATTTTCATCGTCATTAGACAGCACAACAACTCTTGCACCGCTTTTCTTATGCTTTAACAGCAGTCCTGCCGAATGAATATCTGCAATTTCTTCTTTTTTTATCAGTTCGTATTTACTTAAATCCAGCTGATCCAACGCTGTAGTTATTTCTTTTAAATCCATTGATAGCCCTCATTTCCATTTAATCATACCTGCCGCCCATATTTCAGGCGCATCATAATAAATTAATATACCACAAATACGGGCATCTATGCAAGACTGCTGCACAGTTCGCAGACATAAAAAGGACAGTATGCGCAGATTTTAAGCAAAAAGCACTACGCTGTACTGTCCCTTTATATATTAAGTTTATTTTACTTAAAAAAACCTTTTTTCTTAATATGCTTTTCTTCACCTGTCAGCAGCTTATCATATACTGCAAGGGCTTCTTTCTGTTCGTTGGTAAGCTTTGTCGGAATATCAACAACCAGTGTAATGTAGTGGTCGCCGCGCACATTTTTGTTGCGCAGTGTCGGCATACCTTTTCCTCTTAAACGGACTCTCGTGCCGGATGCCGTTCCCGGCTTTACTTCATAAAGCACTTCACCGTCAACCGTCTTTACCTTAACTTCACCGCCAAGAACAGCCGTCGGATAGCTGATTGTCACATTTGAGAAAATGTTGTAGCCGTCACGTTCAAAGCCAGGTTCTGCGGCAATCATCACTGCTACCAGTAAATCACCTCTTGCGCCGCCGTTCGTACCCGGTTCGCCCTTACCCTGGATTCTGACACACTGACCGTTGTCAATACCCGCAGGAATTGTGACTTCAATCGTCTTCTTTGTGCTGATGTAACCTGTGCCATAGCAGTCCGGACACTTCTCTTTAATAATCTTGCCGGTTCCGTGACAGTCCGGACATGGCTGTACATTTCTTACCATGCCTAAAATAGACTGCTGTGTATAGGCAATCTTACCCTTACCGCCGCACTTACCACAGGTTTCAGGCTGTGTTCCCGGCTTTGCACCGCTTCCGTTACACTTTGTACAGGTTTCTTTTAAATTCACATCGATCTTTTTGCTTGTACCGGTTACGGATTCTGCAAATGTAATTCTAACGGTTGTTCTTACATCAGCGCCGCGCATCGGACCGTTGCTGTTACGTCTTCTTCCGCCGCCGAATAAATCGCCAAAGATGTCACCGCCGCCGAAAATATCGCCGAAAATGTCGCCCATATCGCCGAAATCAAAACCGCCTGCGCCACCGCCGCCGCCATTTTCAAAGGCCGCATGACCAAACTGGTCATACTGCTTTCTTTTCTGTGCATCACTTAATACAGCATATGCTTCCGAAGCTTCCTTAAACTTTGCTTCCGCTTCTTTATCTCCGGGATTGATATCCGGGTGGTATTTTTTTGCAAGCTTACGGTATGCCTTTTGATGGTCGCATCGTCTGCATCGCGTGAAACGCCTAAGACCTCATAATAATCTCTTTTATCTGCCATAACTTTACCTTTCTTTTATACGCTTAAAACTGCATGAGGGAAATTCCCCATGCAGTTTTACCTGAAGCAAATGTTTCAAACCTTATACTTCCTTGTAATCACCATCAACAACGTCATCACCGTAAGGATTTGCACCGGCTGCTCCGGCATCTGCACCAGCACCGGCTCCCATATCAGGACCTGCACCGGCTGCTCCAGCACCGGCTGCCTGCTGTGCTTCATAAAGCTTAGCAAAAAGCTTCTGTGCACTTTCCATTAACTTTTCTTTGCTGCCTTAATTTCATCTACCTGTGAATCTGTCATGTTTTCAGCATCGCTGCCCTCAACAAGTGCCTTTAATGCATTTAAGTCTGCTTCTACAGCTGCCTTATCATTAGCATCAAGCTTATCACCGGCTTCATCAAGTGCTTTCTGTGTCTGGAATACGATTGAATCCGCATCATTTCTTACTTCAATTGCTTCCTTACGTTTCTTATCCTGTGCCTCGAATTCAGCAGCTTCCTTAACTGCCTTATCGATATCTGCATCTGACATGTTAGAACCTGCTGTAATTGTAATATGCTGTTCCTTACCTGTTCCCAAATCCTTAGCAGATACATTTACAATACCGTTGGCATCGATATCGAATGTAACTTCAATCTGAGGTACGCCACGTCTTGCCGGCGGAATACCATCCAGTCTGAACTGTCCAAGGGACTTGTTATCCTTCGCGAACTGTCTTTCACCCTGTACAACATTGATATCAACGGCTGTCTGGTTATCTGCTGCTGTTGAGAAAATCTGGCTCTTCTTTGTAGGAATTGTTGTATTTCTCTCAATCAGTCTTGTAGCAATACCGCCCATTGTTTCGATAGAAAGTGACAAAGGTGTAACATCCAGAAGAAGGATTTCACCGGCACCGGCATCTCCTGCTAACTTACCACCCTGAACAGATGCACCAATAGCAACACATTCATCTGGATTTAAAGTCTTGCTTGGTTCATGGCCTGTGAGCTGTTTTACCTTATCCTGTACAGCAGGAATTCTTGTAGAACCACCGACTAAGAGTACCTTTGAAAGGTCTGAAGCGGTAAGACCTGCATCATTTAATGCGTTACGTACAGGTTCTGCTGTCTTTCAACCAGTTCATGTGTTAATTCATCAAATTTAGCTCTTGTAAGAGTCATATCAAAATGCTTTGGACCTTCAGCTGTAGCTGTAATATATGGCAGATTGATATTGGTTGTTGTAGCGCTTGATAATTCCTTCTTAGCCTGTTCTGCTGCAACCTTTAATCTCTGAGTGCCATTGTATCCTTAGAAGGTCTACGCCTTCCTTTGCCTTGAAGTCCTCTAACATATACTGTGTGATTACATTATCAAAGTCATCACCACCGAGTCTGTTGTTACCTGCTGTTGCAAGAACTTCGATAACGCCGTCACCGATTTCGATAATAGACACATCGAATGTACCACCACCGAGGTCATATACCATAATCTTCTGTTCATTTTCGTTATCAAGGCCGTAAGCTAGAGCTGCTGCTGTTGGCTCGTTGATAATTCTCTTAACATCAAGGCCTGCAATCTTACCGGCATCCTTAGTTGCCTGTCGCTGTGCATCGTTGAAATAAGCAGGGACCGTGATAACGGCTTCCGTTACCTTTTCACCTAAATAGTTTTCAGCATCAGCTTTTAATTTCTGTAAAATCATGGCTGAAATTTCCTGTGGTGAGTACTTCTTACCTTCGATTTCCACCTTGTAATCAGTACCCATATGTCTTTTAATCGAAGAAATTGTCTTGTCAGCATTTGTTACTGCCTGACGTTTTGCAGGATCACCTACAAGTCTTTCACCATTCTTTGTAAATGCTACGATTGAAGGCGTTGTTCTAAGACCTTCTGTATTTGCGATAACAACCGGCTTACCGCCTTCCATAACTGCTACGCATGAGTTTGTTGTACCTAAGTCAATACCAATAATCTTTCCCATATTTATCTTCCTTTCTTAAGGGCTTCTGCCCATCATTTACTGATTAATTTGCAACCTTTACCATTGAATGGCGGATTACGGTTTCTCTGTATGTGTAACCCTTTTCGAATTCTTCGACGATAATCCCTTCACCGACTGAATCATCTTCCACATGCATCACTGCATTGTGCAGTTCAGGATTAAATTCCATGCCGAGTGCTTCAATCGGCTTGACATCAGAATCTTCTAACATCTTCATGGTCTGCTTATAGACCATATCCATGCCCTTCGCAAATGGTGTTTCTCTTTCTTCTTCTGAAATTGAATTGAAACCTCTTTCAAAGTTATCAACGATTGGAAGAAGCTTCTTAATCATATCGGAAGCACCCATTTCAAACATGGAAGACTTTTCCTTCTCAGTTCTCTTTCTGAAATTATCAAATTCCGCCATCTGGCGTTTTACTTTATCCTGAAGTTCTTCAATCAATGCGTCCTTCGCATCCTTTTTCTTTGTATCTATTCCATCGGCAGACTGCGATTCGGATGATTGACTCGCTTCCTTCGGATTTTCGGCATCAGTGTTTTCTTTCTGTGCCTGCGTGCCATCGTCTTCTGCTCCAGCAGTTTTAGCGGCATCAGCGTCTTTTTCTGTCATCTTTACATCATCGACAGACTCTTTACTATTTTTCTTTTCTTCTTTTTTAGACACTTTCTTACCAACCTTTCCTATGTTTTCTTAAAAACCTCGTCCATCTGCGTCTGGATTGTCTTTAACGATTCTACAACCTTTTCATAATCCATCCGCTTTGGTCCGATAATTCCGATTGTCCCTTTCAAACCGTCCTGCAATTCATAGGTTGCCGTAACAACACTGCAGTCCTTCATGGAAGCAACCGGTGTTTCATTTCCTATATATACCTGAATACCATGGTCGTCCGCTTCTTTGTCTTTCCCCGACTGCTGGTCTGCAATCAATCCTGAAAGGCTCTGCTTTTCTTCCAAAGTATATATAAGCTCACTCGCTTTGACAGAATCACTTAATTCCGGATACTTAAAAATATTCGTTGCACCGCTTGTATAAATCTCTAACTGGTCTTCATTGCTGATTGCTTCAACAATGGCATCCAGCACTTCTTTAACAAGCTGCATATGCTCTCCTGCCTGATTCTCCATCTTGGATACAATGCTTAAATTCATCTGTTCCAATGTCAGCCCCGTCAGTGTAGTATTTAACAGAATGTTCAGCTTTAAAATATTTTCCTGTGAAAGTGCCTCACTGACATCAATCACTTTATTACGGATAATATTGCCTTCCATTACAATAACTGCTAAAATCTTATCACTCTCCAATTGGGAAAGCTGTACGAATTTCAGCTTATTGCCTTTTACCTGCGGTGCTGTAATCATTGTTGCATAGTTCGTATCCTTTGCCAGAACTTTTGCTACATTCTGAAGCAGTTCCTCTACACGGTCTACCTTTTCATTTAAAATATCCCGCATGGAATCAACCTCTTTTTCTCTGTCGGACACTTTGCTTTCCCGGTCTTCTAACTCCTGCTTTTTCTGTGCCATTAAATCGTCCACATATAAGCGGTAGCCTTTATCGGTAGGAATCCGCCCTGCCGAGGTATGCGGCTGTACAATGTATCCTAATTCTTCGAGGTCTGCCATCTCATTTCGTATTGTTGCCGAACTTAATTTTAAATCGGTATATTTTGAAATGGTTCTTGAGCCAACCGGTTCACCCGTTTCAAGATAGTTCTGTATGACAGCTTTTAAAATCTTTAATTTTCTATCATCCAGCTCCATGGCATCTGCTCCCTTCTTATCTTGTTAGCACTCATTTAGGTGGAGTGCTAATATCGATATACTTAAAATATCACTACACCCCCGTATTGTCAACAACAATCTCAAATTTTTTCTATAAATTATTTATAAAATACATAAATTGCAGATGAACAGCAGAAATCCCCGGAAAAGCAGCATGCTCTCCGGGGATTATCTGATTTTTTTCTTATTTAACGTTCAGTGTAAATGCCACGTGGTTTGATTCATTCAGATCTGAATCCGTACAATATACATCCAATGTATATGTACCTGATTTTGAAGTACTGTATGTACCGTTAACTATAATTCTTCTGGATAATGTATCCTCTGTATCTTTATCATCCGTAATAGATGAAATATACTTCATCACATTAAAGCTGTTTCCCGCTTCAACCGTCGCTTCTGTTGCCGATAAAACAAGCTTTGGTCCGCCTGCAGTTGTTTCTGCTTTGCTCTCTGCAGTTGTCTTTTCCGCTTCTGTCGTCTTTGAAGTATTCTTTGTACTGTCTGTCTCTGTCTTTTCTGTCTCGGCTGCCGTGGTTGTTTCTGCCTGAGTCAGCTGTTCTTTTGCTTCAATTTCTTCTTGGCTCGCTTCATATGCAATCATATAACTGTATTTTGATACATTATTATTATGGTCTCTTGCCGCAAAAATCACTTTTGCCCTTGTCATATCCGGCATAATATAGATATTTTCAATGACAATGCTGCTGCTTACATCACCGTCTTTTGCATCGACTGCCTTTGCATAACTTTTAAGCACTTCTTCGCCCTGCTCTGCCGAATACGGTCTGACCTTGGATTCATCTACAGTAATTACCGGAGCAGTTCTGTCTGAGGTCAGATACATCGCCGCGATGATAACCGAAAAGAACACGCACACAGCCAGTAATGCTATAATAACGCCCTGCTTTTTTTCCATTTGTTTCCTCCTCCGTGAAATGGTTAAACTTCCATGTTATATCAGCTATGCATTATTCCTTATCACCATGACTGTAATTGCCGTAATACTTGCCATAATAATTGCCATAGTATTTGCCATAGTAACTATCTCCGGCAAGGTCTACTTTATTCAGAACGCTTCCGAGAATCTTGCACTTTGTCATTTTAAGCTGTTCTAACTGTTTCTGGACGAACTTATAATTAACCATATGCGCTGCAACAACCAGCACTGCACCGTCACATTTCTGTGCGACAATCGCTGCATCTGTAACACTGCCAAGCGGCGGTGTATCAATAATCACATAATCATATATCCTGAGCGCCTTTACAAGTGCATCAAATGAATTGTTCGCCAAAGTTCCGAAGGGTTTGGCGGAACGATTCCGGAGAATACTACATACAGATTATCTACATTCGTTGTACAGATTACTTCTTCAAATTTATTCATGCCGGACAGGAAATGAGTGAGTCCTTTAATAGCCTTATTAATCTTATATCTGCCGACAAGAACGGATTTTCTTAAATCAGCATCAATGAAAATTACCTTTTGCCGGATTCTGCAAAGTGATACCGCCAGATTAAAAGAAACACTGGATTTTCCTTCATTCGGTGTAGAACTTGTAAACATAATTACTTTCATATCAGAACCACACAGCTGGATATTGGTTCTCAATGTCTTATAAGCTTCGTTACAGCGGTAATCTAACTTTCTGAGTCTTTCAATGTTAACTGTAGGCATTACTTATCTCCCTTCTTTGAAGAACTGTGCTTATGCTTCTTTCTCTTTGCCGCAGCTTCCGCACTGTCATCTAAATCTTCTGATAAAGGAATCAATGCAAGGGTACTGATTCCAAGATATTTCTCAATATCTTCAGATGTATTAATGGTATCATTCATTACAAATCGTATAACAACAATGGCAATTGCAAGCACCATGCCTAATACAAATGCGATGATTGCATTTTTTAAGCAGTTCGGGCTTGACGGCTTTTCAGAAATATTTGCTTCCTCAAATACATTGACCTTTTCAATCTGCATAATATCACAAATAGAATCTGCTGAAATTTCCGCTACTTTATCTGCGATTCTTTTTGCTTCATACTGGTCGTTGTTAGAAACCGTAATCTCAAGCACACGGCTGTCAGATGGTGTGGATACGCTGATTTGCTTTGCAAGCTTTTCATTTGTCGTATTTAACCCAAGGTCACTGATAACCTTTTCTGTTACGGTACGGCTTTTTACAAGAATCATATAATCCTGTGTCAGCTGTGTTGATGACTGCAAATCACTTAATGTTGTTGTTCCCTGACTCTGCTTATTTAACACATACAGGCTCGTCTGTGACTGATACACCGGCTTTAAAAGCAGTTTACTTCCAATAAATGCCGCCAGACCGAAAATCACTCCCACTAAGAGAATAATTGCAATCTTACTCATAATAACGATAAAAATCTGTCGTAAATCGATTTCAATTTCGTCATTATTCTTCATCGAATTTTCCATATTCTTCTAGTCCTCCAAATATTCACCTTTAAGAATCCGTTCTGCATTATCACGCAGCAGTGCCTTCGCATAATCCTCATCAAATTTGCGGCAGATATACTTTGCGCATTCCTGAATTCTAGGCGATCTTCTTCCATTACTGTGTGCATCTGTTCCGATAACATCCACGATTTCTTCTTTTAACAGTCTTTTGATAAACTTTTTCACCTTACTTCCGGAATCCCCGATAACAGAACCCGCATTCACCTGAATGACAGCCCCCATGTTCTTTAATTCCAAAGCCAGCTTCCAGTCTTCCAATACGCACATATAGCGTTCAATATGCGCAATAACAGGCATATAGCCCATCTGCATCACATTGCTGATACTGGTACGCAGATAAGAATATTCCACAGTCGGATGATATTCTATTAAAATATACTTGGAATCTTCCATTGTCAGATGCGCCTGTGCTTCGAGATCATCTAAAATATCCGAAGTATAATAAATTTCCCTGCCAAGTGCCAGTTCAATCTCAGGGCATACATCTTTCATCTGTTCTTTAAACAGTTCAAAATTTCTGCGCAGCTGTTCGTATCCCATTGTACATTTACCAGGATGATAATGTGGTGTTGCCACAATCTTGCGAATACCCTCATCATATGCAATTTTCATCATCTCAATACTGGTTTCAATATTATCCGGACCGTCATCGACACCATATAAAATATGGTGGAATGTCAACATAATGAAACGTCGTTAATTTTCTCATAATTCTGTTTCCTTTATAAAATCTGCAACTTTGACATTATATATCATAAATCACTTTTTGCAACAAAAGATTGGGGTCATCTGACATTTTCTGTCAGATGACTCCAATTCAAATGAATGTATCTAATTAAATATGTAAAATTCTTTTTACATTATCGCACATCTTATCAACATCACATATAGTATCGTGCAATACCGGTGCTGTTCTGATGTCTTCAATCGCCTGCGGAACTTTTACCTTAGAAAGCTTTGAAAGCTCATCTACCAGTTCAAAATCAGACATTACATCATACTTATTGTCAATCGCATCCATCACGCTTCTTGTAAACTTATATGGGCTGGCTGTTGATGCAATCACTGTCTTTGTTGTATCACCGGTTTCCTTCCGGTACTTCTCATATACAGATGCCGCAACAGCTGTATGGGTATCAATTACATATCCTGTATCTTCATACAGCTTCTTAATCATTGCCGCATCTTCTGCTTCTGTTGCGTAATTACCGTAGAAGTCCGAAAGCTGTGCTTTCATATCATCTGTAATTTCATACTTTCCTGATTCCTTTAAGGACTGCATAAGTGACGCATTCTTTTCAGCACTGTTACCTGCAATACGGTAAATCAGACGCTCTAAGTTGCTTGAAATCAAAATATCCATTGACGGAGAAGTTGTCAGGACAAATTCTCTGTTTCTGTCATATGTACCGGTTGTAAAGAAATCATACAGTACTTTATTTTCATTGGAAGCGCAAATCAGTTTGTGAATTGGAAGTCCCATATTCTTTGCATAAAATGCTGCTAAAATATTACCGAAGTTACCGGTCGGCACAACCACATTGATTGCTTCCCCTGCCTTTACTTCACCGTCTGCGAGCAGGCGTGCATAGCATATACATAGTAAACAATCTGCGGAACCAGACGTCCGATATTGATAGAATTGGCAGAGGAGAACTGGTATCCGGCTTCATTCATGACCTTTTCAAGTTCTTTATCACCGAAAATCTTCTTAACACCGGTCTGTGCATCATCAAAATTGCCATTGATACCGATTACATAGGTATTGTCACCCTTCTGGGTTACCATCTGCTTTTCCTGAATCGGGCTGACACCGTGCTTTGGATAGAACACGATAATCTTAGTTCCCTTAACGTCAGCAAATCCTGCAAGAGCAGCCTTTCCTGTATCTCCTGAAGTTGCAGTCAGAATTACAATTTCATTCTTTACGTTGTTTTTCTTTGCAGAAGTAATCAATAAATGTGGCAGAATGGATAATGCCATATCTTTAAACGCAATTGTTGAACCGTGGAACAATTCTAAATAGTATGCGCCATCAGCCTTTACAAGCGGTGCAATGACCTTTGTGTCAAACTTTGAATCATATGCATTGTTAATGCAGTTCTTTAATTCTTCCTCTGTAAAGTCATCAAGCATCAGCTTCATCACTTCATATGCCACTTCCTGATAAGACATCTTTGATAATTCTTCAAAGCTCTTATCCAATGCCGGAATCTGCTCCGGTACGTATAAACCACCGTCTGCCGCAAGACCCTTTAAAATTGCCTGTGATGCAGTAACCTTTACGCTGTCGTCTCTGGTACTTCTGTAAAACAAACTCATTCTTTTCTTCCACCTTTATATTTTCATTCAAATTCTGCTTAAAACAGTATTCAGTTGACATTATACAACAGGATTTTGGAAACACAATAGCTTTAAGGTATTTTGTATTTATGCATTTTATGTTACAATCTTTTACAGATACGTGAGGGAGCTTTTACGCAGGCAGCGCGAATCCACTCTTATCGCAGAACCGGATACATTAAAATATCTACAAAAGGAGAGGACGTTATGGCAACAGGGGTTTATACAGCATATAAAAAGACGGCACCGAATACTACCGGGTATCGCTGACCTGTCAGAATAAACATATCAGTCTTGGAAGCTTTGACGATTACAAGACTGCTGCCGCCGTCTATTCCGAAGCCAATGCCATTGTGCGGGATGAAAAAGTTCCCATTTTGTCAATGCTGCAGAAAAAATAACAAGCTACTCCTCCTGCACTTCTGCACTGGCTTTTGAAAAATTTATGATTCTTTTGAATCTCCGGGATAATAACATTTATATTAAAACACCGGTTTATCTGTGTGATAAATATTTTTTATACTTTTTCACCGGAAATTGTGCTGACTTTGATATTGAAGATTTATTTTACTATTCAGGACACAAAATCATGAGCCGCGGCGGTTATTTTTTGTCAATGACTTCGGTATGCAGACCAGTATTTTAGCACGCTTCGGTATCCGCAGCCACTCCGTAAAGAAAAGATTATTTATTCCGCAACGGTGACGAACACGATTTCCGCTATTCCAATGTTGCCATTGTCAACCGGTACAACGGCGTAGAACAGATTGAAAACGGACGGATTTTATACAAAACCCGTATCCACATTAACGGCAACTATACCATCGGCACTTATGCGTCGGAAAATGAAGCCGCGATTGCCTATAACCGCGCCATTGATTTACTTGCAGAACAGCTGCCGGATTTTAAGAACTACACCCGGAATTATATTGAAGGACTGTCCCACATCGAATACGCTTCTATTTATAATACGGTAAAAATTTCACGCAGGTTCCGCCGCTATATCGAACAGTTAGGACTCACTTACTAAAAGCGGCAGAAATTCAAATCATAGATTCAAGAATTTCTGCCGCTTTTACTATTTTGTGCAGACACAGATTATACTGCGATACCTGCCTGCACAGACACTTTATCATTTTACTTCTGGTTAATGTAATTAATCAGACCTTCTGCTTTGATAATCTTCTGCATAAATTCAGGAAATGCCTGACCGGTGTAAGACTTTCCTGTTGTTTTATCGGTAATCACGCCGCTGTCAAAATCCACTTCCACCTCATCACCGGCTTCAATTGCCTTTGCAGCTTCCGGACATTCGATAATCGGAAGACCGATATTGATGGAATTGCGGTAAAAAATTCTTGCAAATGTTTCAGCAATAACACAGCTTACACCTGCTGCCTTAATTGCAATAGGAGCATGTTCTCTTGAAGAACCACATCCAAAGTTCTTATTGGCAACGATAATGTCGCCTTTCTGAACCTTTTTTACAAAATCCTTATCAATATCTTCCATGCAGTGTGTAGCAAGTTCTGCCGGGTCTGATGAATTCAGATATCTTGCCGGAATGATAACATCTGTATCTACATTATCGCCATACTTAAATACTCTGCCTTCTGCTTTCATGTTGTTCCTCCATTCTGATACGATTCTTATAATCCAAGGTCTGACGGCTGGCTGATTTTACCTGTAACCGCACTTGCTGCTGCAACTGCCGGGCTTGCAAGATAAATCTCTGAGTCAACATGTCCCATACGTCCTACAAAGTTACGGTTAGTTGTAGATACACAGCGTTCTCCTTCTGCAAGGATACCCATATAACCACCAAGACATGGTCCGCAGGTCGGTGTGCTAACTACTGCGCCCGCACGGATAAATGTCTGAACCAGTCCTTCTTCGATTGCCTGCATATAAATCTTCTGTGTTGCCGGAATAACAATAACACGCAGTCCCTTTGCCACTTTTCTGCCTTCTAAAATCTTTGCCGCACAGCGTAAATCGTCAATACGTCCGTTTGTGCAGGAACCGATAACGACCTGGTCAATCTTAATGTCGTCAAAGCTTCCTACTACATGTGTATTTTCAGGAAGATGCGGAAAAGAAACCGTCGGTTCAATTTCTGATAAATCAATATTGATAACCTGTTCGTACTCTGCATCGTCATCTGCTGTATATTCTACAAACGGTCTCTTTGAATGTTCCTTCATATATGCTCTTGTCAAATCGTCAACCGGGAAGATACCGTTCTTTCCGCCGGCTTCGATTGCCATGTTTGCAATCGTAAAACGGTCGTCCATTGTCAGATTGGCAATGCCGTCTCCTGTAAATTCCATAGACTTATACAGCGCGCCGTCTACGCCAATCATGCCGATAATATGTAAAATAACATCTTTCCGCTGACCCACTTCTTTGGCTTGCCTGTCAGTACAAATTTAATTGCAGACGGTACTTTAAACCATGCCTTGCCTGTTGCCATGCCGGCAGCCATATCCGTAGAACCAACACCTGTAGAAAATGCACCAAGCGCACCATATGTACAGGTATGTGAATCCGCACCGATAATAACGTCGCCTGCAACCGTAAGTCCCTGTTCCGGAAGCAGTGCATGTTCAATACCCATCTGTCCCACTTCAAAGTAATTTGTAATATCATGCTTCATCGCAAATTGTCGACACATTTGCAATGCTCGGCAGACTTAATATCCTTATTAGGTACAAAATGATCTGGTACAAGTGCAATCTTATCCTTATCAAATACAGTTTTACAGTCATCTTATCCATCTCATGAATCGCAACCGGCGATGTGATATCATTACCAAGTACAAGGTCTAAATCCGCTTCAATCAGCTGTCCTGCCTTTTACTTCTGAAAGACCTGCGTGTGCCGCAAGAATCTTTGTGTCATAGTCATTCCCATGAACCTGTTCCTCCATTTCTTTTTCTATTGACTTCTATTGACTAATTATAGCCGTATCCTGTAAAATTTGTAAAGAGAATTATTTAAATAACTATAATTCCTTTTTAGAATATGTTTCTGTTCAGAGCCAGGCAGATTTTAAGCATATTTGTGAACCATGCTCGCATGAGTGAACAAATATGGTTGAAAATCTATTTGCGGATACGCCACACCGACAAAATGTGCAACATTTTGAGGCTGGCTCTGAACAATAACTGGAATATTGATACATTCCTAATGCCTGTTCAAAATATAAGGAGAGCGCCATGAATTCACAATCCATAAAACCTTTATTACCCTTGCCAAATTAAACAGTTTTCGCAGACCGCCACTTCTCTACATTTCCAATCCACCGTAACAAAGCGCATCTGCGAGCTGGAAAGGAAGTCGGAAAGCCGCTGTTTTACCGCGATAAAAAACATGTTTCACTTACGGAAGACGGTCGTATTTTCTTAAAATATGCCACACGTATTGTTGAATTGGAGGAAGCCTCTTTAAAGGAAATGCACTCCTCCGTCACTTACGAAAACAGTCTGCGCATCGGCTCGACCAATTCCATTTATGAATGTCACCTGTTTCCGCTGATTTCCGGCTTTGAAAGCGCTTCTAAAAAGCACTCTGTCAAAGTCACGATTGGTCATTCTTCCGATATGATCCAGCTGTTAATGGACGGCATTTTAGACTGTGTCTTTACATCCGTCCCGCTGGTACGCGCAGGCTTTGAATGTCACAATTTTCACACGGACAATCTTGTGCTTGCGACCGGTTATGATAATATGCTGCATGCGGACGGTATCCGAAAAGAAGAACTGACTTCTATTAAATATATGATGTGTAACTTTGCACTCAATGACGTTGGGGAATTTATCCGGAATCTCTTTCCGACACACTATCAGTTTAAGTTTGAAATTGACAACAGCACCAAACTGATTCCCTATCTGATTAACACAACCGGTTACAGCTTTCTGCCCGACAAAATGATCGAACAGGAGCTTGCAGATAAAAAACTGCGTACGATTCCTCTTCTGGATTTTGAAACACCGAAAATTAACAGCTATTATATAGGAAGTTTAAGAAGTAAAGAACTGTGGGCAAAGCTGCTGCACACGTAAAGTTTAGAACCACAGCCGCTCTTTACACAGCAGTTTCCCGTATCGCATATCGCGCTCCCGGGTGCAAAAAGAGAGCCGGTTTAGATGAACTCTAAACCGGCTCTCCCGCCCCTGCCAAGGATTTGCTCACATATCCGTACTGAAATCCTTGAAGAATCGGAATGACGTGATTCGAACACGCGACCTCTTCGTCCCGAACGAAGCGCTCTACCAAGCTGAGCCACATTCCGATATGCTGCTAATTAATGAATCAATTGATTATGTATCGCTGCAACGATATTTAGTTTAATACATGTTGTTATAAATGTCAAGCATTTTTTATTTTGTTTTTTATTTTTGTTTTACATTTTTTTGATAATAAACAGATAACACAGAATACATAGAAGACATATTTATTTCATAATATGGACTTCTTTTGGTCACATTTATGCCGTATTATAAATATCGTTGAAAGGCGATAAGCTTTTTTCATACACTTTTTCATATTTTTATACAAGCGGAGGGAACGTCCTTTATATAGCTTCCCACTATGACCGCCCCTTTGCTTGTAAACACTTTCCCCTATTAATAGCGGCGGGTCTGCATTATGCAGCCCGCCGCACCTATTTACACATTATTCATCCGTAATTCACTTTAATACTTACCAAAATCCCCATCTAAAGAAATAATCTGCTCATTAATTCCGAGGTGAACTTTGTCAGCTGTGCCGCTGCCTTGTTAAAGTTATTCAGGCTTAATCCCGGCACTTTTAAATCAGGATTTTGTAAAACAACCGACTCTGCAATGACAATCTCACCGATTAAATCCATGAGCATATCCATTTTTGCCACATTTACACTGATAAATGTCTGCGCCGCCGGTTTTTCCTTCCGGGTTTTTGCCAGCTGTTTTGGCTTTCCCGGTTCTTTGGTCTTAATAACATAATCGCCGGGCTTTGGTTCTTCGCTTTTTTTTGCTTCCTGTTCCTTCTGCACCCGTGCTTCAATGGTTTCCACATCGGAATCCAGGTCGATAACCTTTCCGTTATTGACAATCACCGGCGCTTCAAATCCTTTAATGTATTCATCCGGCGTACACTCTGTAATGTCAATTTTTTCAACACCCGACCCGTCAATCAGCTTTTCAATTTCCTGCTTACTGCTCTGAGTCTGCAGCATCATCTGGAAACCGTCTGCTAAAATCACATCTGCCGAAGCTTCATTCGTAACAATGTCCTCCGGCTTATATAAAATATCCTCCGCAATTTCTTTTAACGAATACACTGCCGTGTACGCCCTCAGATTGCTCATCTGCGTATCCGCACGGTAGAAAATATGAATCCTGTAAAACTTACTGTTTTCTGTTGCTACCGGTGCAATATAAAACTGCTTTGGCGGCTCCTGCACATTTGCCGGCGGCAGTTCTTTACCATCCTCCGTTGCTTCATTTTAATTTTTAAAAAGACATCCAGTTCATCAATCAGTTCTTTGGCATCACCGTCCGGGTCACCCCCGTCCCTGATTTTATCAAATTCTGCCGATATAAAATCCGACACCTGAAAAATGTGTTCTACCAGCTCCATGTGCGGAACGTTGTCCGGCTTGGATTCCCTGATAAAATAAAACACATCTTCCAGCTTATGCGCAAGCTTCATAATGTCATCAAACATCATAATCCCTGACGAACCTTTAATGGTGTGCATGACTCTGAAAAACTCATTGATATCTGCTTCATCAAAGCTGTCCGCGTCCTTTTTTTCAAGGGTTGTCGCTTCCAGCTGTTCAAGCAGCTGTCCGTTTTCATACAGATACATATCCAGCATGCCGTCTGCACTAAAATCTTCTGCCATTTCTTCTCCTCCTGTGATATTATATCAGTTTCAATTTCTTTAACACATTTTTTAATTTATCCAGATCAACCGGCTTCGCACAATAAACCGTGCAGCCCATTTCAAAGGCTTTTCTTACATTTTTTTGTTCATTTAATGCCGTCATCATAATAATCTTTACGCGGTCATCGCCTTCGATACCACGCTGTTTTTCCATATTCCGGATAGTATTTAAGACCTGATATCCATCCATGACCGGCATCATGACATCTAAGCAGATTAAGTCATACGGCTGTTCATCTTCCAGCGCCATCATATACGCTTCAACCGCTTCCATGCCATCTACCGTGCCGTCACAGTCCCCATATGCCGACATAAAATTCATCATAAACTTTCTGCTTGCAAAATCATCCTCAACAATTAAAATTCTCATTTTTGCACCCTCTTTTCCATCTATATTTTATCTGACTGTTTCCAGACAATCATACGTTTTTTGTGCAATCTGCGTTAATTCTGCCTGCTGCTGTACTGCTCCGATATCATATGCCGCTTTTGGCATGCCATATACAATACAGCTGGCTTCGTTCTGCCCGATTGTTTTTGCTCCTGCCCTTCTCATCTCAAGCAATCCCTTTGCGCCGTCATTTCCCATTCCTGTAAGGATAATGCCAACCGCCCCCGCTCCTGCTGCTTTTGCTACCGACTCAAAGAGGACATCTACTGACGGACAGTGTCCGTTGACTTTCGGTCCGCTTCTGCATTCCACCTGATATTCACCGTTGACTTTTAACAGCCGCATATGGGCATCTCCGGGGGCAATTAACACCTGTCCCGGCACAACCCTGTCCCCGGTTTTTGCTTCCCGTACCACCACGCGGCACTGGTTATTTAACCGCTCCGCATACATTTTGGTAAATCCCGGCGGCATATGCTGCACAATAACCGTTCCCGGTATATCCTGATGAAAACGCCTGACCACCTCATAAATGGCTTCCGTCCCGCCCGTTGATGCACCGATTGCAACAACCGTTCCGGCTCCTGTGCCATACCCATTCTGCCTGAAACTGTGGCTTCCTACCCGTTTTAGTTTTCCAACCTGTACCGTAGATGCAATTTTTATCTTTGTAATCAGTTCTCCCCTGATAAATTCTGCAATCTGCTCCGCTGTCATTCCTGACGGCTTATTGACAAATTCCACAGCACCTGCCGACATCGCATCAAATACCCTGTCGCTTAATGCGCTGATTACCACGGTCGGCAGCGGATACTGCGGCATCAGTTTCCTTAAAAATTCAATGCCGTCCATTCGCGGCAGTTCAATGTCCAGCGTCATCACATCCGGTTCGTATTTTAAAATGGCATCTCTTGCTTCATAAGGGTCTGAGGCCTGTGCCACAACCTCTAACATTGGGTCTGTTATAAAATTCCGGACTAAAATCTGCCGGAACATCAGGGAGTCCTCTACAATCAGAACTTTTATTTTTTTCATCGTTTTGTATTCCCTCCCTATATTTATTCTTCCCTGAATATGGACGGTCGGACATAAACAAGCGGCACTGCGCTTCTGTCGATATTCTCTGTACTGCCAATAATCAGATAACCGCCCGGCTCTAAAAATTCATAAAGTCGCTGAACCAGTTTTCTCTTGGTCGTTTCGTCAAAATAAATCATGACATTTCTCAAAAAAATCACATGCATTTTTTTCTTAAACGGCAGTGGATTCATCAGATTAAACTGTCTGAAAACCACCTGCTGGCGCAGTTCTTTTTTCACCTGATACATTCCATCGGGCAGCGGCACAAAATAACTGTTCCTCCACCAGACAGGCAGTGTATTAATCTGCTCTGCACTATAAATACCATTCACCGCGCTGTCCAGTACTTTTCTTGAAATATCCGTTGCCAGCACGGAAGTTTCCCATGCATTATACTCCGGTCCCAAAAAATCTTTGAGTATCATGGCAATCGTATATGGTTCCTGTCCTGACGATGCCGCCGCAGACCATATCCGTAAATCCATTCCAGTCTTTTCCCGTTCTTTTAATTCCGGCAGAATCACATTTTTAAAAAACTCAAAATGTTCAGGCTCCCGCATAAAATATGTGTGATTTGTCGTAAGGATATTTATCAGATTCTGGGCTTCCTGCCCGGTGTAATCTGCTTCCACCCGATCCATATATTCCGTATAACTTTTAAATCCGTTTGCCGCCAGATAATTGGAAAGCCGTCCCTCTACCATGACTTTTTTGTGGTATAAATTAATCCCGTAACGCACCGCCGTATATTTTACAATGCGTGAAAATTCTTCATCTGTCATCGCTTTTCCCCGCTACTTTCTCAGCTGCTTCTCAATCTTTAAAAATACCTCCAGAATATATGGGTCGAACCGGCTTTTACTTCCCTGTTTCATATAAGCTAACGACTCCTCTTTGGTGTACGCACTCCTGTAACACCGGTCTGACAAAATACTGTCATAAACATCCACGATTTTTACAATCCGCGCACTCAGCGGAATATCACTGCCCTTTAAACCGTCAGGATATCCGCTTCCGTCCCAGTCCTCATGATGGGACCGCACCACATCACATGCCACCTTGACAAATGTATTATCCTCTACATCCGGATATGCCGCCCGTATTAATTCATCCCCGTTATCCGTATGGTGCTTCATAATCTCCCACTCTGTTTCCGTAAGCTTTGTGGGCTTATCAAGAATTTCTTTCGGAACGGTCAGTTTTCCGATATCATGTACCGCACCGGCAAGCTCCACTGCTTCAATATAAGTTTTAGAAATCTGGTTTCATACTTTTCCGTAAAATTTAATGCCTGTGCCAGCAGTCTTGCATTATACGCCACATTTTCCAGATGTTTTGTCATACCGGTTGCATTACTGCCTTCCGTAATCTTTGCCAGTGCCTTTAACAGTCTTTTTGTTCTTCATCATATTTTTTTGCCTGTTCACTAACAATAATGCTCAGTCTGCGGTTACTGTCTTCAAGTTCCTGCTTCATCTGATACATTTTTAAATGTGTATTAACCCGCATTGCCACTTCGCCATAGTCAAACGGTTTACTGATAAAATCAACCGCCCCCACCTGAAAGCCCTTCATTTTATCATCAAGCTCGCTGGCTGCCGATACAAAGATGACAGGAATATCCTTTGTATCCGGATTTTCTTTTAATAATTCGCAAAACTGGTAACCGCTCATATCCGGCATCATAATATCCAGCAAGATCAGCTGCGGAAGTTCTTTCTGCATCTGACTGACCGCCTCTTTTACGCCTGTTGCAGTCAGCCCCTGATATCCCATTTTTCAACCATCTTTTTTAATAATCTTGCATTGACTTCCACATCATCAACAATCAAAATTACCGGTATTTGTTTATCATTCTGCTTCATACACCTTCTGCCCCCGGTTCTTTTAGTTTTAAAATTGTACGGATTTCTTCCGAATATCCGATTGCCTGCTTATAATCTTCTTTCCGGACTGCCATCAGCAGACGAAATGTCCTGCTCTTTAATGTCTGCTCCCCGGATTCTGCACAAAGCGTTTTTATATTTTCCGCAAACCCTTCTGCCTTTTCCCAGTTTTCCATCTCGATGCACAAAACCAGTTTTTCCATATTGATGGCAAGTTCCCGCCTGTTAGCTGCGCTTCCATACATATAAACCTGTTCCATCCGGCTCTTTGCCTGCGTTCCCAGCAGATGATTCTTCAAGTTAGAAATATCAAACTCAATATTCTGTTCCTTTTCCTGCTTCACCGCCTGTACAGGTACTTTGACCTTAATTGCACAGCTGAATGTACTGCCCCTGCCCGGTTCACTTTCTACTTCAATATGTCCGTGCATCTGCTCTGCCAGCTGTTTAGTGACATACAGTCCCAGACCCGTTCCGCCGTATCTTCTCGTAATCGAATCATCCGCCTGCGAAAAACTCTGAAACAGCTTCTGCCTGCCCTGCGCATCAATACCGATTCCGGTATCGGTTACAAAAAATGTCAGTTCAACAACATCTTCACGCTGATGTGTTTTATAAACCTCCAGTGTCACCGCCCCCATTGAAGTAAACTTCAATGCGTTGGACAGCAGATTGTTCATAATCTGTGTAATCCTTAATTCGTCCCCGATAACCGTCTGCGGCACGTCTTCTGCTACAAACGCATGAAAATGCAGCCCTTTCTGATTTGCCACTGGCCGGTTGGTGTCCATCGCCTGATTGACACAGCTTTTGAATTCAAACGGTTTTTCACAGATTTCAAATTTGCCTGCCTCCATTTTTGAAAAATCCAGCAGATTATTAATAATTTTCTCCATATTGTTACAGCATTGGATAATGATACCCAGTGTGGATTTCTTAGATGGCTCTGTTTCCAGATCCAGCAGATTTTTTACATGACCTTTAATTCCATTGACCGGCGTACGCAGTTCATGGGTAATATTTGCCACAAAACTGTCACGTGCCTTTAAATTCTGCTCCATCTCCTGCTCAACTTTTTTTAATTCACGGATTGCATCTTCTTCATCCTGAATATTCAGCCCTGCTACGGCATTAATCTGTCCGACATCTTCAAAAAACAATTTTGAAAAACGTATCATCACCGGAAAACACGTATTATTCTTACGATATGCCACAGTCTTGATTAACTGTCCCTGTACTGAATTTACATATTCATCATAATTGCAGTTTTCCCTGATTAACGTTGGAAAAATATCTTCAACAGAAATCTTTTTCTTTCCCTGCCGGTAATCCAGTTCCTCTCTTGCAATACCATTCAAAAATGTCACGGTCCCCTGCCCGTCAAATGCAATAATCATCCCCAGATTGTTTTCAAGCAGGGAACGCATTGCCATTGCATCTCCCATAGCGCTGTCCTTCCCTAAAGCCTCATACTTTTCCCCAAAAGTAAAATAATTTTCTAAACACAAGCACAAAAAAACTAAATTTATTATACAATATTCATTTTTATTTATCAATATCTAATTACTTATGTTTTAATACTATTTTATTTATAAATTTGATTCTACGGTACTTTTGTGCTAAACTAATGCTATTATATTGAGGAGGTCATTTGAACAATTATGAAAATCGCAGTTGTCGGTGCCGGATATGTGGGGTTGTCAAACGCCATTTTACTTGCCCAGCACCATGAAGTCTATTTAATAGATATTATCCAGGATAAAATTGACAAAATTAATCAGCGGATTTCTCCTTTTGCAGATAAAGAAATCGAAGAATATCTTTCCGGTCACCCGTTGCAGTTGACTGCAATAACGGACGGATGTTCTGTCTATAAAGCTGTGGATTATGTCATTATCTCCACACCCACAGACTATGACTCAAAAAAAGATTATTTTGACACCAGTTCCGTAGAACGGGTTGTATCGGATGTGCTATCCTGCGGCTCTAACGCCGCAATTGTCATCAAATCAACGGTTCCTGTCGGATACACCCGTGAGTTAATTGCCAAAATCGGATATGAAAAATCTTATTTTCACCGGAATTTTTACGGGAAGGCAGAGCATTATACGACAATCTCTATCCAAGCCGGATTATCGTAGGCTGCGACAGTGAACAGCCGGATTTATTAAACTGTGCCAAAAATTTGCCGGACTGTTAAGCGAAGGTGCAATTAAAACCGACATTCCGGTGCTTTTTACAAAAACAACTGAGGCAGAATCAATTAAATTATTCGCCAATACCTATCTCGCACTCCGCATTTCTTTCTTTAACGAATTGGATACCTTTGCAGATGTGCGCGGATTAAATTCCAAACAGATTATTGAAGGTATCGGACTGGACCCGCGAATCGGCAGACATTACAACAATCCATCCTTTGGATACGGCGGCTACTGTCTGCCAAAGGACACCAAACAGCTGCTTGCCAACTACAAAAACGTGCCAAACAACATTATGTCGGCGATAGTTGCCGCCAACAGTACGCGGAAGGATTTTATTGCAGAGCGCATTTTAGATATGAATCCAAATGTTGTCGGACTGTTCCGCCTTGCAATGAAAACCCATTCAGACAACTACCGTCAAAGCTCCATCCTCGGTATTATGGAACGTATCAAGGCGCAGGGAGTGGAAGTTATTATCTACGAACCATCCATTGATACAGATAAGTTCTGTAATTCTAAAGTGATAAAAAATCTGGATGAATTTAAGAAAGCTTCTGACGTCATCGTCACGAACCGCTACGATTCTGTTTTAGACGATGTAAAAGATAAAGTCTATACAAGAGATATTTATCTGCGCGATTAAGAGCGAAAAAAATGAAGTATTTTTTGTCCCGTGTTACTTGACGACAAAAAATACTTCATTTTTTCATTACCGCAGTCGCATCTCCAGTGTCAGCTTATTTTCATGCACTACTGCCTCTGCCAGACTGCCACAGATAACCGGCATGGAAGGCGGGAGGTGTCCGATACTTACGTCCATAATGACCGGCACGTGATATTCCCTTACAATGCCCATCACCGCTTCGTACTGGTCTAAGCCCATCATTTCCTGTCCAAACTGCAACGGACGTCCTATCAGAAATCCCTTGGTATTCTCAAACCAGCCTGCCTGCTTCATATGCCACATGGCACGGCGGATACTCATCACATTCAAATCACAGCTTTCCAGAAACCATAAAATGCCGTCATCACGGTATTTTTTCTGAAACTCTGCCACCTTATCAAACGATGTCCCTGTAAGATTTACAAGGCAGTCCATACAGCCGCCAAGCAGCCTGCCCGATACCCGTGTCTGTGTTGTTACCGTACCGTCCTCACTGTATACCCTCAGTACGGACTTTTCCGTGGCATGATACGGTGCTGTTGGATTTTCTTCGGATTTTAAAGATTCTTTTTCCCATAAATCATAATCCGTTATTGTAATCTTTCTTTCAGGCATTTTTTTCTGTCCATCAGCTGCACTTTCACGTTCTGTTCCGCTGTTACCTGCCGTTTCTTCCAATGTACCCGTCAGTACCCCGAAAGCATCCTGCACTGCCCTGTGCCACGGCTTCATGCCGAATGCACCCGCACATGGCGCATAAAGGGATGCTGTATCTGCCATTATCGTCTGCAAAAAAGTGAAATTCGTATTGTCCGAATAGCCCGCAAACCACTTCGGCGGTGCTTTTTTTATCGCTTCCCAGTCGATATACGGCAGGATCTCGCACATCAGTTCACCGCCGCCACAAGATAACAGAATATTATTTTCGGGGTTTTCATACATCTGCTGTAATTCTGCCGCACATTTTGTGGTGTATTACTGATACCGATCCCCTGCCGCGTAGCAGTTGGGTCCAAGCATCGTCTGATAGCCCATTTCATGAAATGCAGCCAGTGCGCTTTCAAATGCACTTTTATACGGTTCAGTGGCACACCCGAAGGACGGCGCCACAAATCCGATTGTTCCGTTTTTCTTTAAATATGCTGGATATCTCATTCTATCTGATCCACTCTTTCTCAATCCGTCCACTCACCAATTTTCGCCGTGTATGTCCAGGAAGCCTTGCTTTCCTGGACTGTCGGCGTTCGCCTATCAGCAGAAACCATCAAAAGAGCTTTGTGCTAGCACAGCTCTTTTTTCTGCTTTCAGCTGGCACGGCTCATTGCTTGCGCACATTATTTCATAAACCCGTTAATAATCTGTTCCTCTGCCTGCGCTTCCGTTAATCCGAGTGTCATCAGCTTGATTAACTGATCACCGGCAATTTTTCCGATTGCTGCTTCGTGTACCAGACTTGCATCCAGATTGTTGGCTTCCAATGACGGAACTGCCTTGACATGACCATTATCCATCAGAATCGCATCACATTCTGTATGACCATAGCATTGATTATTTCCGCAGATATTTGAATTGAACACCTGCTTGGATTCACCCTTGGCAACAGAACGTGAAATCACATTGGCACTGGAGTCTACACCGTTTAACTCTACCGTAAAATTCGTTTCTGCCGTCTGGCGTCCGTGTGTCATAATCTTTTCCTTGATAACAAGCGTTGCACCGTCTGCCAGGTCTGCCTTTGTATCGCGCACCGTGGAATCCACACCCTTAATCTGGGTCGTTTCCATTTCCATATAGCCGCCGTCTTCAATATGCACAATCGTCGTCGGATTTAGAATACGCTCACCTGCACCATCCCCTTCGCCGTAGTGCTTTTCAATATATTTTACCTTTGCATTTTTACCGATATAAAATGTATGGATTCCGTCATGTTCCGATGTATCTACACCGCAGTTATGAATGCCACAGCCTGCAACAATGGTTACATCTGCACCCTCTCCAATATAAAAATCATTGTACACCATATCCTTTAAGCCGCTTTCGCTTAAAATAACCGGAATATGCACACTTTCATTTTTTGTACCCGGTTTGATAATAATATCAATGCCCGGTTCGTCCTTTTTGGTTACAATATCAATATTAGCTGTTGTATTTCTGCCTTCTAACTGTCCGTTTGAGCGGATATTATATGCGCCTTCCGGCACTTCATGAATGTCCGCAATCTTTTCGAGCAGACTTTTTTGTATCTCGTCCATTCCTACCTCCTATACCAGCTTATTCATCAGTGTTTCACAGGCTTCGGATGAAGCTAAAAGCTTCGGCAGCACTTCCTGTTTCGTTCCCTGTGCCGCCACCTGTCCATCAGATATCACAATAATTTTATCTGCAATATTTAAAATGCGTTCCTGATGGGAAATAATCAGGATTGAACCGTTAATTTTCTCGTGCATACCTTCAAATACTTTAATCAGGTTGTTAAAACTCCAAAGGTCAATCCCCGCTTCCGGTTCATCAAATAATGACAACTTCGTTCCCCGGGCAATAATCATCGCAATTTCAATTCTTTTTAATTCGCCTCCGGATAAAGATGCGTTCACTTCGCGGTTGATATAATCCTTCGCACACAATCCGACTTCTGATAAATATGAACAGGCCTCTGCTACAGAAATCTTTTCACCTTTTGCAAGCGTAATTAAATCCCGTACGGTCAGTCCCTTAAAACGGACCGGCTGCTGAAATGCAAAACTAATTCCTTTATTAGCACGCTCCGTAACGGATAAATCTGTAATATCTTCACCATCCAGTAAAATCTTACCGCTTGTCGGCTTATTAATGCCTGCAATAATTTTGGCAAGTGTAGACTTTCCTCCGCCGTTTGGACCTGTAATTGCTACAAAACGGTCATCTATCTTTAAGCTGATATTCTTTAAAATCTCTTTTCTTGTATTTCCTTCTTCAACAGCATATCCGATATTTTGTAATTCTAACATGTTTCTCCTCATTTCCTGCTTTACATACAATATTTTTTCATAATATTGACAGCATTATTTTCTATCAGTATTTCACAATGTTCCATGATATATGCCGCTGTTTCCTTTTTCGATGAAACATATCCGCCATATTCCGTTAATAAATCGCAGATATACTGATATTTTTCCTGTGCACATCTTGTACGTTCTACAATATAATAAAAACATGCCTGTTCTTTATGCTTATAAAGACTGTTCTTTAATCCCCATGTCTTTGGACAATTCTGTGCAAATTCCTCTACTGCCTGCATTGATGCAAAACGGTAAATGGCAATCATCTGGCCTTCCTGTTGTTTTGCTGTTTTTTTCAGCTTATTTTTAATCTGCTCCTCTAATTTTTCTACCGGAACAAACGGTGCTGACTTGATTGCATCACCGGCATCTTCTTTTTTAATAACATTGCTGCCCGCATCGTGGATATCCGATAAAATCCTGTCTGTCATCATCTTTCCTGCATTTCTAATCATATCGCTGAATTCATCGTGTCCGGACGAAATAGTGAGCAGGATGGTATGATTTGGCTGTGGTGCCAGCTGTAAAGACATCACACCGCCATCCATCATAATGCCAATTGATTTCTGTGCTTCTTCTAATATTACATCGAGCAGTCCGTGAATCTTTTTTGTATCATTTCTAAAAAAATCATCCAGTGAAATATTGTTATCTTCTAAATCATCTTCATCTAATAAACACTGGAATTTCGTATCATCTATTCTTTTAAATTCCATAAAAACTCCATTTCCGGGCAGCATTGCTTCCGCTGCCTGCTGTATACAAAATTATTTTAACACAGAATACAAAACAAAAAAATCCTAAAAATATAAAATTTTTATATTTTTCTGTCAAAACATGTCCCTCGCTCCGTTTTCCGGTTTTTAAAATATTGGCACCCTTGAAAATCTGCATAACTTAAAAAGACGGCTGTGCAAAACACAGCCGCCCTGACCTCGTTATGTATTACGATTAGTTATTGATTAACTTATCTGATTCATCATTCCAGCTATAAAGCTTTCTGATTTCTTCACCAACAGCTTCTGATGGATGTTCTGAAGCTAACTTTCTCATAGCCTTGAAGTGAACCTGTCCACCTGCTTCTGACATATCTAATAAGAATTCCTTCGCAAATGTACCATCCTGGATATCAGAAAGAATTTTCTTCATAGCCTTCTTTGTATCCTCTGTGATAATCTTAGGACCTGTAATGTAATCACCATATTCTGCTGTGTTAGAGATAGAATATCTCATTCCTGCAAAACCTGACTGATAGATTAAGTCAACGATTAACTTCATTTCATGGATACATTCAAAGTATGCATTTCTTGGATCATAACCAGCTTCGCAAAGTGTTTCAAAACCAGCCTGCATTAATGCACAAACACCACCGCAAAGAACAGCCTGCTCACCAAAAAGGTCTGTTTCTGTTTCTGTTCTGAATGTAGTTTCAAGAACACCGGCTCTTGCTCCTCCGATACCCTGTGCATAAGCCAGTGCCATATCAAGTGCCTTACCTGTCTCATCCTGCTCAACAGCTACAAGACAAGGTGTACCTTTACCTGCCTGATACTCAGAACGTACTGTATGACCAGGTGCCTTAGGAGCGATCATTGTAACATCTACGCCCTTAGGAGCCTTAATCAGACCAAAATGAATGTTGAAACCATGAGCGAACATTAACATATTGCCCTGGTTCAAGATTTGGTTCGATATCTTCCTTATATAACTTAGCCTGCTTCTCATCATTAATGAGAATCATGATAATATCAGCTCTCTTTGCTGCTTCTGCTGCAGTAAATACTTCAAAGCCCTGCTCTTCTGCTCTCTTCCATGACTTAGAACCCTCGTAAAGACCGATAATGACCTTGCATCCTGAATCCTTTAAGTTTAAAGCATGTGCATGACCCTGGCTGCCATAACCGATAATGGCGATTGTCTTACCATCCAATAATGATAAATTACAATCCTGCTGATAAAAAATTCTAGCTTCTGCCATTTTACAATTACCTCCGTATGATAACTAAAATTTTTATTTTAAATTTGCAGTCCCTCTTGCAAGTCCTGTAATACCAGTTCTTGCGAGTTCTGTAATTTTAAAACCGTTAAGTAACTCAATAAACGCATTCAGCTTATTCTGTGCGCCAGTCAGTTCAATAATTACCGACTCCGGCGATACATCTACAATTTTTGCACGGAAGACATCACTGATTGCAATAATCTCCTGACGGTGCGCTGCATCACATTCTACTTTAACCAAAACAAGTTCCCTGCACACAGATGCATCCTGTGGAAGTTCCATAATTTCTTTTACATCCACCAGCTTTGTAAGCTGCTTCTGAATCTGCTCTAAAACATCGTCATCCCCGGTAACGGTAACCGTCATGCGGGAATACTTCGGATCCTGTGTTTCACCTACTGTAAGGCTGTCTATATTGTAACCTCTTCTGCTGAATAACCCTGCCACACGGCTTAATACGCCGGATGAATTTTCAACAAGAATAGAAAAAACTGCATGTCTCATCTTTTCCCTCCATTTTCAGAACCCTGTCAGAACTTTACTGGCAGTTTGATTTTCCAAATATTGTGGAATTTTGTCACCACAATATTGTAGCAACTGCTTTGCCACTTGTCAATAAGCAAATGCCCGCCCGAGCATTTTGCACATTTCCATATCATGTGTAACGGAAATAACCGTTCTGCCTCTGCTCCGACAGGATATATTCTGCGGCTTTTGCTGTTCCGGCTGTCAAGCCCTGTAAACGGCTCATCTAACAGTACAATCTCACTGTCTGCCGCCATCGCCCGCACCAGTGCCACACGCCGTTTCATGCCGCCGCTGTATTCTCTGACAGGCTTTAAAAGTGCTTCTTTGGGAAGAAGCTGCAAAAGCTGTTCATATGCACATTTTCCTGCATTCCTGTCTTTTATCACCAGCGCCGTATTTTCAACAGCATTTAAATGTTCTATCAGACGGTTCTCCTGAAAACCGCCGATACTTTATCAAACCCGGTAATAATACCGGAATCTGCCTTTCAAGCCCCATAAGCAGTCTTAAAAGCGTTGTTTTCCCTGCTCCGGATTCTCCCATAATACAGGTTATGCCACCTGGTGTAAAAGCATACGAAAAATCCTGCAGAACCACTGCCTGTCCATAACTTTTATATATATGTTCCATCCTCAGCTTCTGCATCTGTCCTGTTCCTTCCCGCTGCCATGTATATCACCTGATATTACCCTGCCGCACTGCCTGATCAGCACAACAGCCAGCTTCTCAAACAGAAAACTGATGCACATAATCGTAATACTCCACGCAAATAATTCCGGCATCATCAGATACAGTTTTGCATAATACAGCTCTTCCCCGATGGAATTTTTCACCAGTCCGATTACCTCCGCAGACACTCCCGCTTTCCAGCACATGCCTGCTGCCGTTTTGACTGCCGCATTTAGAAACGGCATAATCTGCGGCACATAAATATAACGCACCTTTTTTACCGGTGAAAGTTCAAAAACCGCCGCCATTTCAAGCAGTTTTGTATCCGCTGCACAAGCACCTTCAAGCACTGCCTGATAAACCATTGGAAATACAACCATAAATCCAATCGTAACCGCCGCATTCTGCGAACCGAACCAGATCAGCATCACAATAATAAATGCTGCCACCGGCAGAGCCTTCATCAATAACACCAACGGTTCCAAAAAGGACTGCACACCTTTTTTTACCGCTGCAATACTGCCCAGTACCAGTCCCGCCAGCAGCGCAGCCAAAAAACCGGCACTGATTTTAATAAAGCTGTGAAAAACGACCCGGTAAAATGCACGCGTACAAAGGGCTTTTCCAAGCGCCAAAAAAACAGTAACAGGACCCGGCAGAAGAAACGCCAGTCCTGTTACACTGCTTGCAATCTGCCAGATTACCAGCCAGATTCCAATAATTCCTGCTTTTTTTATAATAGAAAGCATTCTATTTCTGCTCATAGAATTTTTTATATACATCTGCAATCGCCTTTACTACACTGTAAATCGCCGAAATATCATCCTGACACCACTTTCTGCGGTTTGCGCCGAATATATCAAATTCAAAAACTGCCCACAGCTGTCCATTTAACATGCATGAAAACTGCAGCGCCGAACCAATATTATTCTGCTTAAAATGTTCGTAAACCTGTGGATACTCAACTGCTATGGATGCGGTATTATTAATCACGTGAATATGATGCTCATCAAAACGTGCAAGATACTTCTCTTCCGACAGACAAAGCTGTGTTCCCGGCTCTTTTTCATAATGCCCCAGCGTTTTCCGGCATTCCATGGACGGTGCCTTATAAATCGTCATGCCATGAATATTCATCTTATCCATAAGCTCCATCAGCACTTCCTCTGCCACATCCATACCGCCGTTGAAAACTTTCAGCATCAGATTCGTTGACAGCTCCACCTTATCAATCGGACGCATAAAATCAACACCCGCTGTCTTTTTATGACAGTATCCGTCTTCTGTCAGCAGATGTCCGTGTTTTTCCTTATCATATACGATAAACCGGTCTTTTCCCTTTTCTTTGGCAATATACAATGCACCGTCTGCGATTTTAAACAGTGTTTCATAATCCGTTCCATCTTTTCCGTACTGGGAAATACCGATGGATGCTGAAAATTCATAATCCGGCTTTTCCTGTGCCAGTTCCACTTTCAGCTTTTTGCGGACCGCCTTTAACAGACTTCTTAAGGTATCTTCTCCACTTGCTTCCTTTAACAGTACCAAAAATTCATCGCCGCCGATTCTGCCTACTAATCCACGGTTCGCCACTGCACGGTTCAGCTCTGTTGCCAGATGCTTAATAACCTCATCCCCGAAATAGTGTCCATAAGTGTCATTGACCTGTTTAAAGTCATCAATATCCCACACCATCAGATACATACTGTGGTCGCAACCCACCACATTGGCAAGATTAATCGCTGCCGTCGCTTCATCTGTCACCGTTTTTATTCAGGACGCCAGTTGCAGAATCCTGATTGACGACTGCCGAATCCAGTAAAATGTCCGTACCTGTCATACGGTTTCCCTGCTCTGTAATCAATCCTATGGTAAGCACACGTTCTTCTCCATTATAAATGGTCTGTCCCCTGAAACGCAGAACATCCATGCGTTCCCCTTTAGACATCAGCGTTGTACGCAGGGTCGTTGCAAAGCTTTCAGAACCTGCCTGTATATTATCACAGAGCCGTCTGAATGCCGCCTGCTGTTTTTCATCAATAAAACCCAGACGCATCATGCGTTCTTCCCATGCCTTTAAATCGTCTTTTTCAATAATCTCAGAACGGTTGTTGACATAACAGTATATTGTAAAAATTCCGGTGTGATGATTATATTCAAACATTTTATCCTGAATCATATTCATCACTGCACGATATTTCCTGATACGATCCATATACATGCCAAACCTGGCACTGACCAGACAAATATCCTTCAAGTGAATATTAGTCATCTGCTCCGATTTTACCTGTTCATTATTTTTTTCCAGCATAAACCAGCGATATGAATCATTTGCGGTCATACACCGTACAACCGCATAAGCCGCCGCATCTTCCGACTCCATAAACGATTCAAAATCCTGACGATCCTTTGGATGTATAAGCATATTAAATGCATAAAGTGTTTTTTCCCCAAACAGCCTGTAAAAACGTTCATCGCCCATTACAACTGCAAAATTATTGCTTAATGTAAAATTCGCCTCCGGTGTTCCACTTCCTGTTTTTCCGTCTATTTTCCCAGACATTTTGACACCCCCTTTGCCACTCATGCGGCTTTAAGATTACATTTCCCTTATAGCCACAGCTTTATGATGCAAATGTCACCTCTAATGCCTGCTGAATATCATCAATAATATCCGCCACATTTTCAATACCCACTGAAAGACGGATTAAATCCGGCTGAACGCCTGCCTCTGCAAGCTGTTCGTCACTTAACTGTCTGTGTGTATGGCTTGCAGGATGAAGAACAGATGTCCTTGCATCCGCAACGTGGGTTACAATGGCAATCATTTTTAAATGATCCATGAATTTCACTGCCGTTGCCCTGTCACCCTTTAAACCAAAGGAAACAACCCCACATGTACCATTAGGCATATATTTCTGCTGTAATGCGTGATATTTACTGCTTTCCAAATCTGCGTAATTAACCCATGCTACATGCTCATTGTTCTCTAAAAATTTTGCTACCGCAAGCGCGTTGCTGCAGTGTCTTTCCATACGCAGGGCCAGTGTTTCCAATCCGAGATTAATTAAGAACGCATTTTCCGGTGACTGTACAGACCCCAGATCGCGCATCAGCTGGCTGGTTGCCTTGGTAATGTAAGCCCCTTTGCCAAAACGCTGTGTATAAATCACACCATGATAAGATTCATCCGGTGTTGTCAGTCCCGGAAACTTATCTGCATATTTTTCCCAGTCAAAATTACCGCTGTCTACGATACAGCCGCCGATTGTTGCTGCATGTCCATCCATATACTTTGTCGTCGCATGTGTCACAATATCCACGCCAAAGTCAAACGCATGACAGTTAACCGGTGTTGCAAAGGTATTGTCTACAATAAACGGTACACCGTTTTTATGGGCAAGCTTTGCAAACTTTTCCAAATCAAGAACAACGAGTGCCGGATTGGCAATCGTTTCGCCAAAAATACACTTTGTATTCGGACGGAACGCCGCCTGAATCTCTTCCTCTGTTGCTTCAGGATCTACAAATGTCACATCAATTCCCAGTTTTTTCATTGTTACACCAAACAGGTTAAACGTACCGCCATAGATGGCTGATGTACTGATAAAGTGATCACCCGCCTCACAGATATTAAACACTGCGTAGAAATTGGCAGCCTGACCGGAGGCTGTCAGCATCGCCGCATAACCTCCCTCTAAATCACAAATCTTTTTCGCAACATAATCATTCGTCGGATTCTGTAATCTTGAATAAAAATATCCTTCCTTTTCCAGATCAAACAATGCACCCATCTCATCACTGGACTCATACTTAAACGTTGTACTCTGGATAATCGGAAGAATTCTCGGTTCTCCATTCTTTGGCTCCCATCCGCTCTGAATACACTTTGTTTCAATTCTGTAATTACTCATTTTCTGTTGTCTGCTCCTTCTCCTGTATTTTTGTCACTCTGACTTTGCGAATCATCTTGTCTGCGACCTCTGCCACATCAAACAGATATCCGCCGCATTCCATTTGAAACTGCTCCTGTTCTTCTGGAATCTTTCCAAGCTTATATATCATATAGCCATTAATTGTATCAATATCTTCACATTCAAAATGAATATTAAACAATTCTTCCAGTTCTTCCAAAGTTGTCTGACCGTCAATCATATACGAACCGTCATCCATACGGCTGATCAGCTCTTCTTCCTCATCATATTCATCCTGAATATTTCCTACAATTTCCTCAAGAATATCTTCCATCGTTACAATGCCTGCGGTCTGTCCGTATTCATCAACAACAACCGCTATATGTACCTTTTTAGATTGCATTTCTTTAAACAACAGACTGATATTTCTTGTTTCAGGTATGTAATACGCATCAAAAAGCACCTGGTCTTTGATTTCTGACAGCTGTTTACAGCGTTTTTGTTCGTCTACATATACTTTTAATAAATCCCGTATATGCAAAATTCCCATAATATTATCAATATCCCCATCTATCACCGGATAACGGGAATAACTTTCATTCATAATGAAATCAAAAGCTTCCTGTACGGTCGCCGTACTGTCAATTGCTGCAATGCTTTTACGGTGTGTCATGACATCCTGTGCCTGTTTTTCACCGAATTCAAAAATATTGTTAATCATCTCGGCTTCATTTTCATTCAGTACACCATGTTCATGTCCTTCATTGACCATGTCTTTGATTTCTTCACCGGTTACATCATCATCTCTTTTCCCTCTTGTTCCAAGCTTACGGAATAAAGCTGAAAGCAGTCCTTCGTTCCCATCCGCGGGGTGCGCATCATTCATTTTAAATTTTCCTTCCTTTATAAATCTCTTTTTGTAAAATTTCTGACATTATACCAGAATCATTATAAATTCGTTAACAATTATATCATATACATCCTTATATAGTCAATAAATACAGCCTGCCAGTCGCGCCATAAGGCGCATTTATTTACGTCCTGCCAGGCTGTTCCCCATTTCAAGACTAATATAAAGTGCCTTATTCACCTGACTGATAATTTCATTGTCTAAATGACACACTTTATCCTTTAATCTTTTTTTATCAATTGTCCGCAGCTGTTCTAAAAGAATCACTGAATCTTTGACAATATCATACCGCATGGAATCAATCTCTACATGGGTAGGCAGCTTTGCCTTGTTCATTTTTGATGTAATTGCAGCACAGATAACTGTCGGGCTGTGTTTGTTTCCTGTATCGTTCTGTATGATAAGCACCGGTCTGACACCGCCCTGTTCCGAACCGACAACCGGTCTTAAATCCGCATAAAAAATATCTCCTCGTCTGATTACCAAAATTATTCACACTCCCCAAAGCACTTTTTGTTTATATGCTTAGTATTTCCAGCTTGCGGGCGTGTATTCATTTTTTATAAATTTTTCAAATTCCAGTTTTCGCGGAAACAGTCATGTGTTCCGATATATTCTCCGTTCAGATAATAGCTGCGTGGAATCCGCTTGCCCAGATCGCAGACAAATTCATAATTAAATGTACCTGCCAGTGCTGCGATTTCTTCCACTGTAATCTCTGCATCACCATCTTTTCCAATCAACGTGACAATATCCGCTCTTGTGACATTTTCAATATCCGTTACGTCTACCATCATCTGATCCATGCAGACCCTGCCGACAATCGGGGCTTTCTGACCCCGGACCAAAACATATCCCTTAGACGATAAAGCCCTTGGATAACCGTCACCGTAGCCGACTGAAACGGTCGCAAGCTTTGTGGTTCTTGTCGTTGTAAATGTACCGCCGTAGCTGACCTTTTCGCCTGCCGGAATTTCTTTTACCATCGTAATATGGCTTTTTAAATCCAGTGCCGGGAATAATTCCACCTTTTCTTTTTTGACCTCATCTGACGGATACATACCATACATGGCAATTCCCAGTCTTACCATATCCAGGTCCACCTGCGGCATATCAATCACCGCCGCACTGTTTGCACAGTGTCTGTATGTAAAATGGATTCCTTCTTTTTCAAGACGTCCTGTAAAATCCGTAAATAATTTAAACTGATGTTCTGCCGATGTCTTGTCAGTTTCATCCGATGCCGCAAAATGTGTAAAAATGCCGTCTGCGGACAATTCCTTTAATGCCGTAATCTGCTTTACAATGGCAATACCATTCTCATCCGGTTCCAGTCCGATTCTTCGCATACCGGTATCAACTTTGATATGGCAGTGTGCCTGTTTTTTCTGCACCCTTGCAGCATCTGCAAGTAATTGTGCCGTTTCCACATCAAATACGGTTGCCGTAATTTCATAGGATACCAGAATATCAAACTCGTACGGATCTACATACCCCAGCACCAGAATCGGCTTTTTCACACCGTTTTCACGCAGATTGACTGCTTCATCAAGTGTTGCCACGGCATAGCCCGTTACTTTTGCGCAACTGCCTTTGCCACTGCGACATCGCCGTGTCCGTAGCCGTCTGCCTTTACAACTGCAAGTGCGCCCGTATTTTCCTTTGTCAGTGCCATCAGATTATCAACATTTTTCACAATAGCATCTAAATTAATTTCTGCATATACTCTATAATACTTATTATTCTTCATTTTCCTTTTCCTCAGACTTATGTATTTGCTTCTTAGTATTATACAACAACTTCAAAAAATGTCTAGTTCTCTTTAAGCACATTTGCCACTGCATCTGCAATGTCCATGGCTTTCATGCCTGCATTGCCAAATCTGTCTGCTGCCGCATCGCCTGCCCTGCCATGCAGATAGACCCCCATGCAGATTTTTTCAAAAAATTCGTATGAAGCATTTTCTTTTCCGTTCTTCTGTGTCCGCCCGGCAAGCACGCTCCCTGCAAGAATCCCCGTGAGCGTATCGCCTGCGCCTGCCGTCGACATACCGGAGTTGCCGGAAGTATTAATATAAATGTGTCTGCCGTCCGATACAATTGTTGCCGCATCTTTTAAAACACAGACTCCGCACAGTTTTTGTGCCAGCTCCTTTGCGGATTCACAGGACGTTTCTTTTAACTGAGCGATACTTTTGCCGGACAGTCTTGCTGCTTCCCCCATATGCGGCGTATACACGTACTGCTTGGAGCTGCCTTCATTCTCTGCAATCCCACTTAACAGTTTTCTGTTTTCAGCAATGATGTTTAATGCGTCTGCATCCAGAAGCACCGGAAGCCTTTTTTCTCTTTTAGGCTGATAGGCTATCATCTCGGCTACAATTTCTTTTGCCGTATCTGATTTGGAACCCCGGTCCTGCCACCACGCAGTCTGCCCAGTCCAGCTCCCCTGCAAGCTTTGCTTTTATATCTGCGGTATCTTTATATGTTACCATAACCGCTTCCGGCACATGCGTTAATACAACGGTACGGTTGTTTTCGTGTGTGAAAACCTTCACAAGTCCGCAGCCGGTACGGTATGCCGCCCTTGCAGAAAGCGCTGCCGCTCCCGCCATATTTTCAGAGCCTGCCACAATCAACAGTTTTCCGTAGCTGCCCTTATTCGTATCCGCCGGACGGTCAAAAGCCGCAATGTCTGTATCTTCCATTGTAAATGCCGCCTGCTCCCAGATTTCTGGAATTGTGCGGACGTCGGCAAAACCGGCATTGGCAACACACAGTTCTCCTGCGTATATTCTTCCCGGATACAGGCACAGCCCGCATTTTGCAAAGCCGAAGGTCACCGTCATGTCTGCCCTTACGGCACAGCCCATGACCTGTCCGTCCCCGGCATTAATTCCCGATGGCGTATCTACTGCCACAATCAGGCTTCCCGTATCCTTTGCCGCATTGATTTTTCAATAATCTGTTCATATCTGCCTGTAATTGTTCTTGATAAACCGATGCCAAAAACAGCATCTATAATACAATTATATTCACCGGCAGGAATGTCGTTCACAAACACAATTCCCAGCTTCTGCAAAATCGCACGCTGCCGATTTAACTCTTCTGTTCCTTTTCCTTCCTCTGCTGTCGTATACACCTCTGCCGAAATTCCACGTTCTGTCAGCTGACGTGCTACCGCCATGCCATCCGCACCGTTATTGCCGCTTCCGCACACGCACAGCACCTTATCCGTCTTTTTAATCTTTTCAAGCACCGCCTCCGTCACACAAAGTGCCGCCCGCTCCATCAAAACCAGTGAAGGAATCCCCACCTCCTGAATCGAATACACATCAATCATTTTCATCTGCGCACCATTCATTAATTTCTTCATAAACGCCCTCCTGCCCTGTAAAACAAAAAGCCGCCATACGGACTTCTTCCCGCACAGCAGCTTTCTTCTATTCATCATTCTCATTTAACCGGTCTAATTCACTCATGATTTCAGGACCTAAGATAGCATGCATATAAGAATACATCTGCTCGTTCATATCCTCTTTGTCCTGCTTGACCAGTAAATTTTTCTTAAGTTTAATCCGCGTGTCTTCAATCCATGCTTCCAGCCGCTCCAGGTCTTTATTGTTGCGGTTGATTTTTTCATAACACATTTTGACTGTTTCATAAAAAAGATGCATGTTTGCTATGCGAAGTTTTTTAGGCACTTCGTCCGATTCATCTTCTAGCTGGGAGATTTTATCTCTTGCTTCATAAATCAGCCGCTGGCTTTCATCCATAATTTTCTGCTTTTTCGGATCTTCGTCATTCTGGTTCATATGATTAACAATGCCCCGGAACAATCCTTTTCTAATCTTTTTTACCTGAATCAGGTCTTCGTTGACCTGCCCCTGTTTTTTGAGCAGTTCATTGACACGTTTTTCCCAGTAACGGATTTCATCCGTTTTTACAGATTCCGGCACAAGTCTGTACCACCGTTGGTCAAGCGTTAAAATCGGCAGATTTTTCAAAGCCGCATTATCCTTCATTGCCTTATATGTAAGCTGTGCCATCCGCTATTCCCCCTTTGTAAATCTTTTTCTACCGTCCTTCATTTTGCAATGGTATACGAAAGGCGCATCAGGCTTTCTGATAAATGTACATTTTCAACAATGACTTCATCCGGAAGATTCAAATCTGTATGGGCAAAATTCCAGATTGCCTTAATTCCGGCATCTGCTACCAGCTTACCGACTTCTTTTGCTGCTTTTTTGGGAATCGTCAGTGCTACAATCTCGATTTCATTTCTCTTAATAAAATCAGAAACGGCATCCATCATCATCACCGGGATTCCACGGATTGTCTTTCCTTCCATCTCCGGATTGTTATCAAAGACTCCTTTAATCACAAATCCACGTTTTTCAAAGTCCTCATAATTGACAATTGCCTGACCTAAGTTACCCGCACCGATAATAATCATATTATGCGGGCGGTCAATTCCTAAAATTTTGGCAATTTCATCATAAAGATACTTCACATTATAACCGTAACCCTGCTGTCCAAAGCCGCCAAAATTGTTTAAATCCTGACGAATCTGTGAAGCGGTTACTTTCATCTTTGCACTTAATTCCTTTGAAGATATTCTCTGATTCAATCTGTAATATCGTGGCAGACGTCTGATTACCGCAGCTGATATCTTTTTTGTTTCTTCCATACTCATGTCACCATGCTTTCTTTTCAATGTATCTTCGGATACCAGGGTCAAAAGGTCTGAACCCACATGAGCTTGCTCATATGTGGGTGAACGACCTTGGGACCCGCCCGCTATGAGCATAAAAGTGGGATGAAATCCCACGATATGCGAATAGCGGGCCGGATTGTGAGAGTGCGCAGCACGAAACAATCCGTGATTATTATAATACTTTTTATTATATCACCCCAGCACTCTTTTTGCAATATCTACGGATTCCTTGGCATCCTTTGCATAAAAGTCGGCATGAATTTCTTTGGCATATTCCGGTGTCAGAACCGCACCGCCTACCATAATTTTGCAATCCAGCTCATTTTCATGAAGCAGTTCAATCGTCTTTTTCATGGAAACGAGTGTCGTTGTCATCAGGGCAGAAAGTCCGACCAGCTTGACATCATTTTCACGGACTGCATCAACGACCGCCTGATATTCCACGTCTTTTCCGAGGTCAATCACGTCATAGCCGTAATTTTCAAGCAGAACCTTTACAATATTTTTACCGATGTCGTGAATATCACCTTTGACGGTTGCAATGACGATTTTGCCTTTGCTGACCGGTGCGGCGTTACTCTGCACCATATGTTCACGAATGACTTCAAACGCCGCCTGTGCAACGGAAGCTGCCATAATCAGCTGCGGCAGGAACAGCGTTCCCTTTTCAAAGTCCTCGCCGATTTTATCCAGTGCCGGAATCAGCACTTCATTGACAATTACCATGGAGTCATTGTCTTTTAACAGTTCTCTTGTGAGGTTCGCACCCTCATTTTTTAAGCCTGCATAAACCGCATGGAATAACTGCTCTTTACAGTCACCTGCCGGTACAGCTGCCGTCTGTGCACCCGCCGGTGCCGCACTGCCTGCCGCACCTGTGCTTCCCGCTGCCGGTTTTGCCACCGGATTGATTTTTTCAACCTTTGGCATATTGGCATAGGCTTTAATATAATCCACTGAATTTTTATCAATATTGGCAAGCAGTTTGTAAGCTCTGACCGCCCCCGTCATTTCCGGAATATTCGGATTGATAATTGGAAGGTCTAAGCCGTTTTGCAGCGCCATGGTTAAGAAAATGTGGTTGACTAACACTCTGTTTGGCAGACCGAAGGAAATGTTTGACACGCCCAGTACGGTTTTAAGCCTAACTCATGTTTTACACGGTAAACTGCATTTAACGTTTCCATAACACCTTCCTGCTCTGCGGAAGCCGTCAGTGTCAGACAGTCAATATAGACATTTTCCTTTGGAATACCGATTGCCTGCGCACGCTCTAAAATACGCTGTGCAATCTTAAAACGGTCTTCTGCCTTTGGTGGGATTCCATTCTCATCCAGTGTAAGACCGACAACTGCCGCACCGTATTTTTTACAAGCGGAAGCACTGCCTTTAAGGACTTTTCCTCGCCGTTGACCGAATTGACAATCGGCTTTCCGTTGTATACACGGAGTGCCGCATCTAATACTTCCGGAATCGTGGAATCCACCTGTAACGGTACATCAACAATTGCCTGAATAGACTTTACGGCAGAAATCATCATTTCTTTTTCATCAATTCCCGGCAGTCCGACATTAACATCGAGAATATCCGCACCCGCACCAATCTGCTCCAATGCCTGATTTAAAATGTAGTCCATATCGCCGCGCAGCAGGGCTTCCTTAAACAGCTTCTTACCGGTCGGATTGATACGTTCCCCGATGATACGCGGTTCCGTAATTGTCACTGCCTTTGTCGGTGAGCAGACTGCTGCCGGAATTTCCTTTTCATGCCAGAAACCTGCATTGCCGTCCGTATGCAGCATTTCGGATACACAGCGGATAAAATCCGGTGTTGTACCACAGCAGCCGCCGAATACTTTAATGCCGTATTTACGCAGGTTCTTCATCATCTGTGCAAATTCTTCCGGCGATACATTGTATTCATTAGTAACAGGGTCGGGAAGTCCCGCATTCGGTTTCACGATAATCGGCAGGTTTGTCCACTCGGAAAGCTTTGCAACGACCGGCTCTAGTTCTGCCGGTCCTAACGAACAGTTGACACCCAGCGCATCTACACCCAGTCCGCTAAGGGTCAGTGCCATGGATTCAATACAACAGCCTGTGAAAGTTCTCTGATTGATTTCAAAAGTCATTGTAACCGCTACCGGTAAATCCGAATGTTCTTTTGCCGCAAGTACCGCCGCTTTACATTCAAGCAAATCGGTCATGGTTTCAAAAACGACAAGGTCTGCGCCTGCCGCGCTGCCCGCTTCGACGATTTCACGGTACATATCATAAGCTTCTTCAAAAGAAAGTGTACCGGTCGGCTCTAAAAGCTGTCCAATCGGACCAACATCTAAAGCGACAAGTGCCTGCGGATTGACATTTTCACATGCCTGCTTTGCATTTTTAATGGATGCCTTTACAATCTCATCAACACTTTTTCCGCATTCTTCCAGCTTATAACGGTTTGCACCGAATGTGTTGGCATAGATGACATCTGCACCCGCACGCAGATACTTTTCATGAATCCCGACTAAAAGCTGTGGCTGGGTAATACTTAATACTTCCGGTGTTTCGCCCATTTTCATGCCTGCCGCCTGAAGCATTGTTCCCATTGCGCCGTCAAATACAACGTATTCTTTTTTCAAGAGTTCCCTAAAATTTTTATCCATTACAATGACCACCCTTTATTCTGTACTGACATTTTTCTCTCATTTTACAGGTCTGACAGCCTCTTGCCACACCTTTTACCGGTTCTTTCGACAGCCCGATAACGGCCGTCACGGACTTTGTCGGAATCAGCATAAATGAACTGCTGACACTTAATCCAATCTGCTTTGGAGCATTGAGCAGTGCCACAAAATCTTTTTGCTGTTCAATCGGCAGATCGCCGTAGCCCAGCCCGAACCGGAACGTCTGATAATACCCTTGTGTCTGTTCTTTTAAAATCTGCTCGAATTTATCACATACCTGCTCGACTGCCACACTTGCAAGGCTGTCCATTACAAATGCTTTCGTAATGTCGGATACCTGTGCAATCCGTAACTGTCTGTCGATTCCGTCCGATATGGTTGCCGCAAAAAATGCTGCCTTTTCACAGCCCTTTAAATGTTTTTTTATAGAATTGCCGCGCAGTATAAAATCCGTGCCTTCCGCACACACGCCCTCCTCACATTCCCTGATGTCAAAAATGCGGTAGACATAACGCGGTCTTGCCTGTGCAAGCACCGTTTTTTCACAGTCTTTCATCAATGCCATAAACGCATCATCCGGAGTCTGCCCGCCACTTCCAAGATACCGCAGAGCTTCCTGCCTGTTCAGATTGTCTAATTGTATCAGTCTTTCCATATAAAATATTTTCCTATAAATGCTAATATGATGTTATAGCCCTCTTCAAATGAGCCGGCATCGACCCACTCCTGTCTTGTATGCGCACCGCCGCCTCTGTAGCCGCCGAAACTGACCGCCGGGATTCCCATGGACAGCGGGATATTGCAGTCCGTTGAACCACTGCGCCGTACCGGCTCTCGACCCGTATACCGGCAGATGACTTCTGCTGCCGTATCCGCAAGTGCCTTTTGTGCCGCTTCGGGTACACCGTTTCCTGTCGGACGGAAACCGGTCAGTTCATACGATATCTGCACTTTAGCAAACCCTCTGCATTATTAAAAATCAAAATATTGCAGAGCTGTCCGTCAATCTTTGCAGTGCCTGTGCATCATCGGAGCGCACTTCTGCAAGAAATGTACACTTTTGTGCAATCGTATTGACCGAGGTACCGCCTTCTATCATTCCGACATTATACGTTGTCTGCGTGCCTTCGCAGGGCTTTATGCGGTAAATTTCATGAATAATTTCTGCCGCCGTTTCAATCGCACCTTTTTGTCCGAAGGCGTGAAATGAATGTCCGCCCGGCGCCGTCACTGTCACACGGTAGCGTTTTGAGCCGACCGCTTTGACACAAACCGCATCACTGCCTAAATCAAATGAAATAACCTCATCTACCTTATCCTTATAATCCTGCATGAGCTGTCGTGTTCCGCGGCAGTTGCCAAGTCCTTCTTCACCGGTGTCGAAAACGAACAGCAGATTCTTTAAAGGTCTACATTTTGCCCGATAAGTGTCTTCATTACCGCCATTAAAAGGCGGCATTGCACGTATCATCGCCAATTCCGGGCGCACTCAGGATGTTTGCATTTTTTACTACAGAAATGTCTACATCTTCAAACACGGTATCCATGTGTGCCATAAGTACGGTATAACCGCCCTCCTGCACCTTCATTTCCACAATGACATTGCCTGCCGCATCTGTAAACGGGTGGTATCCCAATTCCTTTAACCAGTCTGTAATGTATTCTGCCCTTTTCTGTTCCCTGCCTGTCGGCGCCGGAATCTGCACCAGCTTAATCAGCAGTTCTTCAATCTCTGCCGCATTCATGATTTACTTGCGTCTTCCCTTCTTCTTTCTGCCGCCCTGTGCCTTTTCGATATTAATGCTTCTGCCCTTAATCTTTGCATTGGACATTGCCTTTAATACTTTATCGGCATGTTTTGCAGGGACTTCTACAAAGGTATAATTGTCAAGCATGTCAATCGCACCGACTAATTTACCCGGCATACCGCTCTCGCCCGCAATCGCACCTAAAATATTGGCTGGCTTGATTTTATCTTTCTTACCCACATTGATAAACAGACGTACCATGCGGTTATCGTCCTCATACATATCAAAATGGACTTCTTCCACATCATCATCTCTGTCAAGCGAATCGCCAATAACCATTTTTAAAAGCGCCGCCGCCATATCCATTGAAGTATAATCTTCATCATTGACATGATTTTCAACCATTTCTATCATATCAGAAATTCCGCCTTCTGCAATGGTTTCCTTAATTTTTTCAAAAAGCACTTCCAGCTTTGTATTCTTTACATCATCTAATGAAGGAATCGGCTTTGCCTTAATCTTTGTTTTACAGTAATGCTCGATATCCTTTAACTTATAAACTTCTTTTCCTGATATAAATGTCAGTGCCAGACCTTCTCTGCCCGCACGGCCTGTTCTTCCGATTCTGTGTACATAGTATTCTTCGTCCTGCGGTAAATCGTAGTTGAATACAATATCCACGTCATCCACATCAATGCCTCTTGCCGCAACATCTGTTGCAATTAAAATCTCAGTCTTTCCGTTTCTGAAATCTGCCATCACACGGTCACGCTGTGCCTGCTTCATATCGCCGTGGATTCCGTCGGCAAAGTATCCTCTGCCCTTTAAATCGGAAATGAGTTCGTCTACCTGGCGCTTTGTATTACAGAATACGACAGATAATCTCGGATTATAAATGTCAATCAGTCTGCAAAGCACTTCACATTTGTTCTTCGGACGAACTTCGTAATAATACTGTTCAATATTTTCTACCGTCAGTTCTTTTCTGACAACTTTAATGACCTGTGCATCATTCTGGAAACGTTTTGCAATATCCATAATGGCTTTCGGCATCGTTGCGGAGAAAAGCACGGTCTGACGGTCTTTTGGTGTATCGGTAAGAATCGTTTCCATATCTTCACGGAAGCCCATGTCTAACATTTCATCGGCTTCATCTAAGATAACCATGGAAACGTGGTCAAACTTTACGGTCTTTCTTCTCATATGGTCCATTACACGTCCCGGTGTACCGACTACAATCTGCACGCCTGCTTTTAATGACTTAATCTGCTTGACAATTTCCTGTCCGCCGTAAACCGGAAGTACCTTAATGTCGCTCATGTACTTGGCAAGCTTTCTGATTTCTTCAGATACCTGCACAGCAAGTTCTCTGGTCGGGCAGAGTACGATTGCCTGCACCTTTTTTAAATCCGGGTCGATTTTCTGTAACATCGGAATGCTGTATGCGGCAGTTTTACCGGTACCGGTCTGTGCCTGTCCGACAACGTCCCTGCCTTCAAGCACCGCAGGAATCGCATTTGCCTGAATCGGTGATGCTTCCTCAAATCCCATGTCTTCCACTGCTCTTAATATTCTCTCATCGATATTTAATTCTTCAAATTTCATCTATAATCCTCTATCTGTTTCTACTTAATGAATGTGCAACTTTATAAGTATATACTAAGAACGCGTGCAAAGTCAAAATATTTTTACATGACAACCCCTGTCTTTTCATGTATAATGAATGATAAAAGACTTTACGATACGAAAGGAATCTTTGCATTATGATTTTATCATGCAACAACATCACAAAGACTTTCGGAACGGATACGATTCTTTCCGACTGCTCTTTTCATATAGAAGAACGGGAAAAAGCGGCGATTGTCGGGCCAAACGGCGCCGGTAAATCCACTCTTTTAAAAATCATTATGGGCAGGCTTCCCGCAGATGACGGAACGGTCACGATTTCTAAAGATAAGACTTTAGGGTATCTTGCACAGCATCAGAATCTTTCTTCTGACGGTACAATTTATGACGAACTGCTTTCCGTAAAAAAAGACATTATCGCACTGGAAGAAAAAATCCGCGAAACCGAACAGCAGATGAAAAATGCCACAGGTGAACAGTTAGATACACTGTTAGACCAGTACACCAAAATGAACCACCAGTTTGAACTGGAAAACGGCTATGCGTACCAAAGTGAGATTGTCGGTGTGTTAAAGGGTCTCGGATTTACAGAAGATGATTTTTCCCTGCCTGTCAATACCCTCTCCGGCGGTCAGAAGACGCGCGTTGCGCTTGGTAAGCTTCTGCTTTCCAAGCCGGATATTATTTTACTGGACGAGCCGACTAACCACTTAGATATGGAGTCTATCCGCTGGCTTGAAAATTATCTGCTTGGATATAACGGCAGTGTCATCATCGTTGCGCATGACCGTTACTTCCTTGACAGAATTGTCACAAAAATTATTGAAATTGAAAATACACATGTGACGGTATTTTCCGGCAATTATACCGCTTATGCCGACAAGAAAAAGATTCTGCGCAATATGCAGTTAAAGGAATATTTAAACCAGCAACGGGAAATCAAGCATCAGCAGGAGGTTATCACAAAATTAAAGCAGTTTAACCGTGAAAAGTCCATTAAACGTGCCGAAAGCCGTGAAAAAATGCTGGACAAGCTGGAAGTTGTCGACAAACCGGCAGAAATAAACGACAAAATGAATATCGAGCTGAATCCGTCCGTTATCAGTGGCAATGATGTTTTAAGCGTTTCGCATTTAAGCAAAGCATTTGACGACAATACACTTTTACTGACATTAGCTTTGACATTAAGCGCGGGGAACGGGTTGCCCTGATTGGCAATAACGGTACGGGAAAACAACGATTTTAAAATTATCAACGATATTCTGCCTGCCGACTCTGGTGAAATCAAGCTCGGCTCTAAAGTAACGATTGGCTACTACGACCAGGAGCACCACGTATTAGACCCGGACAAAACCTTGTTTGACGAATTGCAGGATGCCTACCCGGATTTAAACAATACACAAATCCGCAACACCCTTGCGGCATTTTGTTTACGAATGACGATGTGTTTAAGTATATCCGTGATTTAAGCGGTGGAGAACGCGGACGTGTTTCACTGGCAAAACTGATGTTATCCAACGCAAACTTTTTAATCTTAGATGAACCAACCAACCATTTGGACATGGTTTCAAAGGAAATTCTTGAAAATGCGTTAAATTCGTATACCGGTACGGTTTTATATGTATCGCACGACCGTTATTTTATCAATACCACAGCAACACGTATTATTGAGCTGGTCGGACAGACAACCGTCAATTACATCGGCAACTACGATTATTATATTGAAAAGAAAGATGCCCTGACAGCTGCCGCGCTTGCCGGAAAACCGGCTGATTCTTCTTCCGCCGTTTCTGCCGCACAGAAAAACGCCCAGAAGGAATCTGCAAAAGCGGACTGGAAACAGTCTAAGGAAGAACAGGCACTGTTAAAGAAGAAAAAAAATGAGCTGAAAAAAACCGAAGAACGGATTACCGTCATTGAAGACCGCTTAAAAGCAATTGAGGAAGAATCCGCACTTCCGGAGGTCTGTACCGATACGGCACGTCTTTTGGAACTGCACAAGGAAAGCACGAAGCTTTCCGAGGAACTCGATGCGCTGTATGAAAAGTGGGAAGAACTTTCAGAATAGAATGGAGTAATGTGAAAAATCACACTGATGTGCTGATTTTTCACACGGATATTTGTTTCTGAGCAAAAACAAATATCCCTAATGGCAGATGAGAAATCGCCTTTGCGAATTTCTCATCGCCTCTTCGCAACAAGTTGCTTAGAAACGAGAAGTATTATGGAAATTGAACGCAAATATCTGGTATCGGAAGTACCGGCAAATTTAAAGGACTATCACTGCCGTGTCATTGAACAGGGCTACCTTTCAACCCATCCTGTTGTACGGGTCAGAAAAGATAACGATTCCTATTATCTAACCTACAAAGGCAGTGGGATGATGGCACGCGAAGAATACAACCTGCCGCTGACAGCGGAGTCCTATGAACATCTGCTTGCCAAGGCAGACGGCAATATTATCACCAAAAAACGCTATGAAATCCCGGACGGAACAGGGAAAACGATTGAATTGGATTTATTTGAAGGTGTGTTTTCGGGACTGACACTCGCCGAAATTGAATTTGAATCCATTGAGGAAGCCAATGCTTATATCCCGCCGTCATGGTTTACGAAGGATGTCACCATGGACGCGGCTTATCACAACAGCAATATGAGTAAAAAGGTCGTGACAAAACCATGAAAACAAACTTTAACACAGATGAAATAAAGGTTGTCCTGCACCGCCTGATGTTTGCGGTGACGACTTTTATCAAATGGCTTGCCTGTTCGGTTGTCTGCGGTGTTGTCCTCGGACTTATCGGTACATTTTTTATAAACTATTGGGACTGGTCACGGTATTCCGCGAAACAAACCCATGGATTTTATTCGGACTGCCGGTTGCCGGACTGCTGATTGTCTTATGCTACCGGCTCGCCGGGGAAACCCGCAATACCGGAACAAACCTTGTCATTACGGCTATCCAGTCCAATGACGAAGTTCCGGTACACGTTGCACCGTTAATTATTCTTTCCACCCTGCTGACACACCTCTGCGGCGGTTCTGCGGGACGTGAAGGTGCGGCACTGCAGGTCGGCGGTTCGCTTGGCAACTTTTTTGCCAAGCTCCTGCACTTTGATGACAAAGACACACGTATTATGATTATGTGCGGCATGAGCGCCTGTTTTTCCGCTCTGTTTGGCACACCGATTGCCGCTGCCGTCTTTTCGATGGAAGTCATCAGTGTCGGTGTGATGTATTACGCAGCACTTGTACCATGTGTGGTATCTGCACTCACGGCGCAGAGCATTGCAAAATATTTCGGCATTGCCGGAACACATTTTGCACTTGGTGAACTGCCTGATTTTACAATCGCTTCCGGCGGCAAAATGCTTTTAATGTCCGTATTATTTGCCTGCGTAAGTATTCTGTTCTGCGTGGTACTGCATACAGCTTCCAGACTTTATACAACTTATTTTGAAAATCCATTTATCCGCATTTTTATTGCCGGACTTTTGATGATTGCACTGCGCTTCATCTTTCAGACAACGGACTTTTTAGGCGCAGGTGCGCCTGTGATTGCCTCAAGCTTCACAGCCCGCTGTGCATGGTATGTATTCTTACTGAAAATCCTTTTCACCTCCGTCACGCTCGGCGGTGGCTTTAAGGGCGGTGAAATCGTACCGACACTTTTTATCGGTGCGACACTCGGCAGCTTTTTATCGGGATTTTTCGGTCTGCCTGCGGGGCTTTGTGCCGCCTGCGGCATGGTCAGTGTGTTCTGCGGTGTCACAAACTGTCCGATTACATCACTGATTCTTGCGATTGAAATGTTTGATATGGCGGGCATGAAATACTGTGCGCTCTGTATTGCCGTAAGCTATCTTTTATCCGGCTATTACAGTCTGTACAACAGCCAGAAAATTATGTATTCCAAATACCGTACGGAATTTATCAACCGCAATACACATTAAAATGCATGTTTCATATATGCAAAAACAGCCGTTTACAGTGCTTTATCCGGCAGGATTTTGCTAATGTGCGATAAAGAAGTAATAGAAGTGTAAAAAATTTTGCCGTTCCTATCCGGCACTTAGGGCTGTGTCGGATAGGTCAGGCGTTAGGCTTCCGGCAAGTCTATCTTGCCGACAAAGCTGTAATAAATCTCAATGTCCTGCCTGCGGGTGCCGTTCTCGTCATAGCTGCACTCATGCACGACGATTTTCTCAATCATTTCCCGCAAGAGGGTGGGGGTCAATTCTTCAAAAGCAAGGTGCTTTCTCACAATCCCCATGAATTTCTCGGCGTTGACGGTGGCGGCCTGCGACTTGGAAAGTTCCTCCTGCAAAGCGGCAGCCCGGTCTTTCAGTTCCCGCTGCTCCTGCTCATAGTCCGCCGACAGCTCCATGAAACGCTCGTCGCTGATTTTGCCGCTTACATTGTCCTCATACAGCCGCTTGATAATGCGGTTCACTTCGGCAATGCGTGTCTGGGCCTGTTCAAGCTGCTTCGTGGCTGCGGCGGTCTTTCTCTTGCCGCCGATTTCGTTCTGCTGGATGAGCAGCTTTACAAAGCGGCTCTCATGCCTGGCGGCGTATTCCGTCACTTGCCGGAGATTGGAAAGCACGCCCGCCGTCAAAAGGTCGGTGCGGATAAAGTGTGCCGTACAGTCACGGGTACGCTTCTTGTAGCTGCCGCAGATATAACAGTCCTGCTTGCGGTTCTTGTTCTGATACCGCTGCTGATACAGCACATGGCCGCAGTCGGCGCAGAACAGCATACCAGAGAACAGCCCACTTCATCATAGCGGTTCGGGCGTTTTCGCTGCTTGCGTAACTCCTGCACACGCTCCCATGTTTCCGTGTCGATAATCGGCTCATGGTGATTTGGGAAGATAGCCTGCTTCTCGATGGGGTTCTCAACGCTGTGCTTGACCTTGTAAGAGGGCTTCTCCGTCTTGAAGTTTACCAGACAGCCAGTGTACTCCCGGTTTTCCAGCAGATGGACGACGGTGTTTGTCGCCCACTTGCACTCATAGCCAGGGTGGTAGCGTCAGGTGCTGCCGTCCTGCGGTATTCCAGCGTCCCCGGCGTGGGGATTTGCTGCTCCGTCAGCATACGGGCAATCTTGGTCGGGCCATTTCCCGCAAGGCAAAGCTGGTAAATCTGCCGGACAACCGGGGCGGCTTCCTCGTCAACGATATAGTTCTCGTCCTTGTCCATGAGATAGCCATAGACTGGCTTGCTGGTTACAGGCTTGCCGCTCATGCCTTTTGCTTTCTTTACTGCCTTGATTTTCTTGCTCGTATCTCTCACCAGCCATTCGTTAAATAAGTTCCGCAGAGGGGTAAAATCATTGTCCATGCCGCCGTTTGCGCTGTCCACGTTGTCATTGACAGCGATAAAACGCACGCCCTTTGAGGAACAGCATTTCCGTGTAAAATCCCACCTGCAAAGTAATTACGCCCCAGCCTGCTCATGTCCTTGACTATGACGGTGCCGACTTTCCAGCTTCAATGTCTGCAAGCATGGCTTGAAATCCGGGCCGCTGGAAGTTCGCACCTGAGTAGCCGTCGTCGGTGTACCAGCGCAGATTGGTAAAGCCGTTCTGCTTGGCGTAGGCTTCAAAATCCGTTTCTGGTTGGAAATGGAATTGCTCTCATGCTTGCAATTCGTCCTCATGGGACAATCTCGGATAAAGGGCGGTAATGAGGTTTTGGGTGGCTTGTCTTAACATAAAATCCTCCGTTTCCGACAGCCAGCCCCACTATTCCGTGGTTTCATTGTACCACGGAACAGGGGCGGCTGTACAGCGGTAAAAGTGATAAATCTGCTTCTTTACAGCTTGTCAAATCGCCTTTTTTTGTGTAGCAGCGGCTTCCGCTTCCAGTACCCTCGCCATCTTGTCGGCGGCGGTGCTGGTGGTGTCTTTCTTGAAAAAGCCGGACACGACAAGAACGGTATTCCCCATGCGGATTTCCGTCACGCAGTCGGGGCGGCGGGTGGTACGGTGGTCGTGCTGCTTGATATTCTCCATAGGCAATACTCCTTTCATTCAGCCAGCAGTTTCTTCATGGTTTCCATTTTCCGCTTTGCGGTTTCCTGCCGGAAGTTGACGCCAGTAAAGCGTATCGGGACGCACATGGACAGCAGTCGGTCATAAATCCGGGAATGGGCCGTGTCTGTCGGCTTTTTCAACTCGTCCAGCGGGCGGTTGGTGGTGGCGATCAGCGGCTTGTTGCTGCGGTATCGGGTATCAATCACATGGAATACCTGTTCCAGTCCATAGTCGGTGCCACGCTCCATGCCGAAGTCGTCAATGATAAGCAGCGGATAGCGGCAAAGGCGGGAAATATACTCATTCCGGCCTGTAAAGCCGGGAGAGAGGTCGCCCAGGATAACGGCGAAGTTCGTCATATATACGGGGACTTCTTTCTCCATGAGGGCGTTTGCGATACAGCCCGCAAGGTAGCTTTCCGTTGCCGACGTTCCCCAGAACAGGCAGCCGATGTTTTCGGCCTGCATTTCTTCCCAATGCTCCGCATACCGCCGGGCAATCCCAGGTCTGCGGGTTTCTGCCGTTGTCGTTCTCGAATGTCCATTGCTGCATGGCTGAGTCGGCAAAAGCCCTCTGTTTCAGATTTTCCACGGCTTCCACATGGCGGCGGTGTTCCTCGGCGGCCTGCCGCTGCTCACGGGCGGCTCTCTGGCAGTCGCACTCTGCCGGGTGGCGGTCACGGCCAAACAGCTCCTTACCCTCCGGGAAGTAGGCTTCTTTCGGCGTATGGCACTTTCCGCAGTAAAGCAGTCCGTCCTCGCCGATATAGTCCTCCATCTCCGGGGCGGCGGTTGTCATGTTCTCCAAAATATCTTTGATTTCACTTGTCATAAGCTTTCTCCCTCCATACAGGTATAGTCGGGGATGCCCTGTTTTACGGCTCCCTTTTTGTCATTGGCCGCCCATCTGTGCAAGGCGGCGGCATAATTCTGGTAGGCTTTCCCGCTGGCGGCAAGGTAATGGCTCATTTCCTCAATCAGCCGTTCCAGCCTGTCCGGGTATTCTGCCTGTAACTCGTCATATTCGTCCTTTGACAGAAAAATATTCTCATATCGGCCATAAGCTGTGGGCGGCTCCCCACTCGCTCTCATTGTTTGGTTCTCTATTAAGTTGTTTATATTAGTTTTGTTAGGGGTCGGTTTTCCGACCATCATAGGGTCGGTTTTCCGACCGTCATAAGGTCGCTTTTCCGACTGTATGAGGGTCGCTTTTCCGGCCATCAGTTGGTCGGAAAACCGTACCACTGGGACAGGCGGCACTTTCACATAAAGCCGATTGGGTGCGGAGAAGCCCCGCCGTTCCCGTTCTAAAAGCCCGGCTGCGTCCAGTTCTTTCAAGGCTCCCTTGATGGCGGTACAACCCTTGTCCAGCATTTCCGCTATCTCCGCAACGGGGTAGACAATGAATATCCTGCCCTCGCCGTCCTGCCAGCCGTTCTTCTGTGACAGGGTGGAGCGGTCTAATAAAAGCGCATACAGCAGCTTGGCGGTCTGTGAAATCTCCATTTTCAGCAGGAAACGGGGGTATGGAAGATAGGCGGGCAGCGTGGTGTCTGCCCTGATATAATCAGCGATAGTATCACCTCCCTCTGTGTTGTGTCGTTTTTGGGCTTTGTCACGCATTAGGACGGCATTTCCGGGGGGAAAGGATAAATGTATCGCATACCCTTTGACACCCACGAAAAAAGCCTTGATTTATGCGGGTTTGAAAGGCTCTAAAGCGTGACATTTCTGCCTTTGTTTCCGCTTTCTCTCGGCGGCTTTGCGTTTCTTCATGCACCCGGCGCAGCCGGGGCAGTATTTCCCCCGGTTGGATTTGGGGACAAAGGCCGCCCCGCAGACCGCGCAGCGTTTCCGGCTCCCCCGGTACAAGAGGGCTGCGGCCAGCTCCCCGTCAAGGGGCAGGACAGCCACACGGAACCAGCGGCACATGAGGGAATAGGAAATGCTCTGGACGCACACGCAAGGCTCCCCGTCGTCTAACAGCAGGCAGTTCCCCTCGTCGTAGTTACAGCACTCATGCACAAGGCGGCGGGCTGCCTGGTGCTGGCGGTAGTCCATGCGGGACGGCTTATCGTTCATGGCTCTGCTCCTTTCTGCGGTGCGGCTCTTCCCGGCGCAAAATCTGGTCGATGTTCCGCTTGACGGTCTGCAACTCCCTGAACCGCTGCTTCTGTTCGTGATAGGTGTTGTACAGGCCGTCTTTCTCGGAGATAAGCTGCTCGATCTCGGCCTGCAACGCTTTTCGGCCGGGCAGCTTGGTAAGCCCCTGTGCCTTGAAATACCGGGCGGCGGCTTCGGCTATGATAAAATCGCTCTCGTTTGCCTGGCGGTATGCGGCGCGGGCTTTCTCGGATTTCTGCGCTTTCAGCCCCTCGCGGATGGGCTTGGTCTTGGCATAGGCAAGTACCTGTTGCCGCAACTCCCTTTTCCCTTGCAGCTTCGTTTCCAGTGCTTTCAGTTCGCCGCTGGTCTGGCGCATTTCCTGATAGGCGGTAGCAACGGCGGCTTCAAGCTGTTCCGGGGAAGAAAAGCCGTACTGTTGGTAGATGGTCAGGGTCTTGGCGGCCTGTTTCAGATTGTGTATCTTCGCCCATCGTTCATAGCCTTTGCCCTTGCCCTCGGCCATCTTCTGCTCAATGTCCACAAGCCGCTGCACACTGTCCTGTCTGGGGTCGATTTTCCCTGTCTTTTCGCCCTGTAAGCGGCCTTTCCCGGCGTGTAGGTATTCGGGTATGGCTGCGGTCTGTTCGGCGGCTCTGGCGGCTTGGTGCTGCGGGGTGTAGCGAACCGTTACGCCCCTCTGGGCGTTCTGCTCCAAAACGGCAAGGACGGCGGTGCGGTCAAAGTCGCCGCCCAGCTTCCGGGCGGTGATAGGCTTCGTCCTGTCCTGTCTGAGCGTAGTGGGACAGCCGCCCCGGCTCTCCTTGACGGTCACACCCTCCCGCAACAGCAGAGAGGAAAACTCGTCAAAGCTGGCAGCGGTGGCAAGGGCTTTCCGTAGGGTCTGCCGCAGCTTCTCCTTGTTCGTTTCAAACTTGGTCTGCCGGGGCGTGATACCGCCTGCAATCATGGGGGCGTTCTGCTTGTCCAGTGCGGCCTGTCCCTTTTTCTGCGCCCAATATTCCCGGTCTGTGACACGGTTCTTGCTGCCGTTCAAGAGGTCGATTTGGTAAAGTCCTTCCCGGTGGCACATCTCCATGACCTCGGACTTGAAGTAGCGTAGGGCTGCGTCGGTGCAGTGCTTGCCGGCTTTCCCGCTGGCCTGTCCATGTAGGGCAGGAACGGCACTTCCTCTATCCGCAGGCTGTTAATGACGATATGCACATGGATGTTGCCGCTGTGGTTATGCCCGTCCGGGTGGGTGCAGACAAGGGCCTGATGGCCGGGGAAATGCTCTTTACAGAATTGCTCCCCCAACGCCTGCGCCCGGTCTACGGTCAGGCCGTTGTCCGGCCCGTCCCGTGGGTCAAAGCTGATGATATAGTGGTGGCTTTTCACATCCCTCCGCCGCTGATTTTCTCATAGCGGAGATTGGAGCGCATACGCAACGGCAAAATCCTCGCCGCCGCAGTTCAGCGTGGACAAGCGATAATCCTCACGGGGATAAGCCGCCGTTTTCATCAAGGACGGGCTTCATAGTAAATTCGTCATGCTCAAAGAGCAGGTATTGTTCGGCGGCTCCGTAGTCGGCGTTCTTAGAGCCTAAATGCTTGAATGTTGCCAACGGCGTCACCTACTTTCTTTAGGACTTCATACAGGGGCGGCAAGGTCGGCGGCCGCTTCCCGCAATTCCCTTTGCCATAGCCGGGTGGGGCTATGCCACTCGTTGAGGGCGCGGGCAATCTGGTTGAGGTTGCCGCCAATCCTGCCGTACTCGGCTGTGAGCTTCCCGACAGCGGAGAGCAGCTCGTCATTGACTGACGACACATGGAGTACGGGGCGTATGGTAGTGCGCCGGATGGCCTGCCGGAGAAATTCGGACTGACTGATACCATAGGGCGCAAGCCGTTCTGTGAAGTCGGCGTATTCTTCATCGGTCAGCCGGGTTTTCACAACATGGCTGCGGTGGGGGGTGTTGTATCGCTTCGGCATGGGCTGTAAACCTCCTTTCACTTATCACAAAAAATGGGCTGGTCTGTTAGCTATTTTCGGGGCATTTCCTGTCTGCCGGACAGAAATATTTTGCGGCGTAAGCCGCAGCAGGGTTTGGGAAGGCACTCCCAACAAGTTTCCGCGAGAGAATGAGCAAATTGCGGATTTTGGCACCGTGGTAGAATCTTGCTCTAAAAAACTACCGCTTTCCTCGGCGGCTCTGGTTTGCGGATATACTGGCTTGCTCCACCAATATAGCGATTGCGGTGGCGTGTTCTGCCCGCTGTTCACCACTACAACGGTGAAAAGGGGGCGTTTTGGCAAACGCAGCGGAAATTTTTTTGTTTTACCTGTCTGCTCCCTACAACAATCCGGCGGTGTGGTTTGCCAAAGATTTTTGAAAATGGGCGCAAAAAAAGCAGTAAACCATTTCAAGATTTACTGCTTATCTGCCGCTGTGATGGGCGGCGGTATTAAATTGTCAGCCGTTTTTCAAATGGAATTTATCTGCAATCGCTTTGTTTCTGCTTTCCAATTCCTTTTCTGTAATCTTCCATAATCCTAACGCAATGATCTGCTATCTTTTGCATTCCGAGTTCTTTCAAAAAAGGAAATTTGTATTTTCATCAGTTCTTCACAAACAGTCAACTTCTGCTCATCCATATTGCTAATAGCAAGCCATGGGAACGCTTTATATTTCTTAGTGTCCCCAATGAGAAAATTGTACCCTATCAACTCATTTTCACGGAAAACGAAATAGAATTGTGGGCCTGAACCTGGAACTGACTTTTCCATAATTTGCTGCATTGTTTTCACGCCGCCGTATGCCGGAAAAAAACCTATTCGCTCAAGAGCATTTAATATGTCAATCCTTTTATCTGTGGGTATGTCTCTATAATTGATAATCTGTTCCATTTGCTCTACCCTCATTGAAGTTTAATTTGTTAGGCTCTAATTATACAACTTTTCTGTTTAGCGGTCAAAGTGGAACTTCAACAGGCTTTCTATCAGTTGCCTGACGATATGCTCCTGCATATCCGTGTTAATCTGTCCGTCCATTTTCGCACAAAGAGCGGATATATCCCGCATAATGGGATAGGACGGCGGCAACAGCTTCCGGGTCGCCCTCGCTTGCCTTAACGATTGTCTCATAGGGAAGTAGCTGGCTCATAGGACAAACCCTCCAACTCTGCCCGTAGCCGCCGTAAAATCATCTGAATACGCCGCCCGGTTGTGTTGCCAGCCCGTCCATATCTCCGTCCAATCTCCCTATGCGTCAATCGTTGGAAGTAGTACAAGAAAATGATTTCCTGTTCCATCTGTGATAGTGCGGACAGGGCTGCGGCAAGCTCTGGGCTTTCCAAAAGCACCATCTGACCACAGACGAAAAGCGGATAGCTGGTCATGCCGGATTGCTCCGCAAAGTATTTATCTGTGGTACTGAATGGATAGTGTTTTTCTTCTATCAGATATTCAAGCGAGATTTCCCGCTTGCGGCGGCTCCGTATGCTCCGGGCTGCGTCTATGGCAGCGTGGCGAATAACAGTCTTGCAAAAGGCATCGTGTGTATGCCGGATATGTTCTTGATACTTTTCGTGTTCGGTCATGGAAAATCCCCCTTTCTGAATAATGGCAGAGGGCGGCAGCATCTTGTGCTGTCGCCCTCTTGATTACCGAACAGCAAAGACGGGCGGGGCTGTCAACAGCGGCGCATTTCCGCCGTTCATCTTGACCGTTGACAGGCTCGGCTGGGTTTGCTATCTGCTCACGGCAATTCACTCTCATTGATAGGAATTGCTTCAAGTTCCGTATTCAAATTGTTCCAATAAGAGCCGATATCCGCACTTGTGAAATACTTAAAACCGCCTGCTGCTGACTTCAATTCGCCGTTTTTAACTCCATAGCAGGCGTAAATCAAATCGTAGCTTGTTCCATCTGAGAGGTTAAATCTAAAGCTGGTCACAGCTGCTCCGGCAGTTTCCTCAGTTGTTTTGTCTTTTAAGGATAAGCCCTTGAACTTATCATACAGGGTCTTTATATCATTTTCAGCAACAACTACTTTCTTTTCTGCTGATGCAGGCACTTCGTCATAGTGGTACATTTCAACGCTTTCGACATCTTCAACCTCAAATGGGAAGTCGATTTTGACAGGCTCATAAGCAATGTTTATAGGTAACAGAAAGAGAGCTGCAAAAATTGCAATGATACAAAGAGCGATGGAAACGAGAACAGCAATCGTTATCTTTTTTTTGCCTCTCTGCTTTTCTTTTGCCTCATGGCGCATAATAACGCTTTCGCTTTCTTCGTGAAGAACATCTTCGTTCGTGTGAAAGCAATTTCTGATAAATTGCGTTACAGTCAGTACAGGCGTTCAAATGCTCTTTTACCATCTCTGCGCTTGCTTCGCTGCAAGCACCGTCAACATACAGCGGAAGAATATCTCGAACAATATCATTGTTTACTCATGCTTTTCATCCATCCTTTCTTGAATTTTTAGCTTTGCACGATGATAAGTAACTCTCGCCCATGATTCTGTTTTCCAAAATTGCAGCGATTTGTGAAAAAGATAGTTCCCCGAATACGCGAAGCTGAAAGACTTCTTTGTATGGTTCTTCCAAACGGTGAAGAACGAGGTGTATGCGGAACGCCATGTCAGAATCTGCAACTGAGTTCTCAACATTTTCATTTGATGGCAAGTCATTGATTTCACTCACATCAGCTACTCGCTGACGGCTTCGCATTTCATCATGGTAAAGGTTTTTTTTTTTCAGAGCCATGTCAATTCATCTGACTTACCTTTGAATTGTGATGTTGTAGAAACAGCCTTATAGAATGTGTTCTGCGTGATTTCCTCTGCTATCTCACGATTTTTGGCAAGAGAAATAGTATACGAGTATACCTGTAAATAGTAGGCTTTATAGAGCTTTTCATAGTCCATACTTGTCATCACCTCCTTCAGCTTCATAGGTTAGACGGAGAAATCGGAATTTCGTTACAAAGAAGTTTGAAATTTTTATACCTTTACGCTACTCTTGCTTTGTGCGGACTATTGGTAGACGCGCATTAACGGCAAGTAAAGAGATTGCTGTGTCAGCTTGATATGTTCAAATGCTAATTAAGTATAGCATACAGCTATGAATTTTTCTATTGCGTTCCCCTGACTTCGGAATAGTGGCAGGGCTGGCTATCCTTGTTTTGCTTTGTGCTTCTCTACCGTACATGAGCATTCTGACCGGGTATGTCACCGAAAAAACGGCTGTTTTATTTATCGTGTTTTTATCTGAAAATATACCTGCAAATACCTCTATAAATACTGTTTTACAAATCTATCTATTTTACATAAAAACCGTCATCCGGCATCTGACCGCCTACGGCATTCGGGTTGGCATCGCAAAGTACCTTTAAATACTTTTCAACTTTATCCTGCATTTCCTGTCCTGTAATCAATGTAATATTACACTTCGGAATTGCCTTTTTAGCCACTGCCGCTTTGAAAATATCAAAATCTTCAACGAGCTGTGCCGCACCGTCCACATTGCTGTTTACATACTGAACTGATGATTTATATTCTTTTAAGAAATCATCGACTGCCTGACGGTTGTTTTTATAAAATTCGGTATTCACCACAAGAACGCCTGTAACAACGGTGCTGTCTGAACCGTTTAACTTCTCCCATTCTTCGGTGACATCGAGTGCAAGTCTTGTATCCGGCTGCTGCATTAAAACCGTTGCTGCATACGGCTGTGGGAGCATTGCAATCACTTCTTCCGTGCCTGCATTTGCCATGACTGCCGCTACTTCTGCCGCTTCGGATTTAAATTCGATTGTCACATCACTGTCAGGATTTAATCCGGCACTGCTTAACAGATAACGCAGGGTATACTCCGGTGTCGTTCCCTTTCCCGTTGTATAAACGGTCTTTCCCTTCAAATCTGCAACTGTCTGCACCGAATCGCCTGTATCTAAAATTGATAAAACACCCAGCGTATTAATTCCTAATATCCTGATTTTACCGTTGCTCTTATTATACAGGGTTGCTGCTGCATTACACGGAAGCGCCGCCAGCGCTACATTGCCTTTAATCAGGTCTGCGCTGAATTCATCTGCCGTCGCCGCAATCTGGAATTCATAATCATTTTTAGCAGTCTGCTCTTTGGCATTTTCCATCAGCTGTACCATGCCGATTGCCGTCGGACCTTTTAATGCCGCTACTTTAATCTGCTGTTTCAAAACTGCTGTGGTTTCCGCTGTATTTTCACTGCCTGCCGCTGTTGTCTGCGGATTCTGCACATTTTTTTTACCGCATGCCGCCAGTCCCAAAAGCAGGACTGCACCAAAGCAGTGCGGTTACTTTTACGCCTTTTCTCATTTCTGCTCTCCTTTGCTTGTTTTCATCCCTACCTTAGCATACTTTTTATGCAATATCAAGTTGTATAGCACCATTCCTGAACGATAAACTGTAATGTCTGATTTCCCCTGAATTCATTAATATCCGGGTAATACACAATGGAGATTTCTTTTCCGCGAAGCGGCATATCTTCTTCTTCAACCTTAAACTGAATTGCATCAACAACGTGTCCCTGCGTATCTTCCAATTGCATTTTTAATACATTTTTGTTTTTTCCAATCATATTGGCGGAACGCACCGTAAGCTTTCTGTCGGCAAAAACAGGCTTTTCGTTGCCCTTTCCAAACGGCTCTAGTACGCGGAGCTGTTCCACCAGCTTTTTACTTGCATACGAAACCGGCATCGGAACATCAATCCAGGTCACCGGTGTCAGTTCTTTTTCTGTCAACGTCTGCTGGCGGTTGAGTTTCGCACGGAACAAATCAATATTTTCCGTCGGCAGGGATAAGCCCGCCGCCATCGGATGTCCGCCAAATTTTGTAAGCAGTTCCTTGCATTTTGTGATTTCTTCAAACATATTATAGCCTTCAATCGAGCGCCCCGAACCCTTTGCGCCGTCCGCCGCATCGGTAATGACAATCGACGGCTTGTAGAAATGCTCTCTTAAACGGCCTGCGATAATCCCCGCCACGCTCTCATGGCACTCCGGCAGATACACCACCAACACGTTATCTTCATACAAATCCGTTCCTTCGACCATTTCAATTGCTTTTTTCGCTTCCGTATCCGTCATATTTTTGCGTTCTTCATTTAATTCCCGCAATTCCTGTGCCATTTCATGCGCCTTACCGGGTTCGGTGCATAACAATAGTTCAATTGCGCGCTGTGCCGTGTCAAGCCGTCCGCTGGCATTTAAACACGGTCCAATAATAAATCCGATATGATATGCCGATAAATGAGCCGCATCCAGCTCGCAGGCTCCAATCAGCGCCCGCAGTCCGGTATTTTTTGTCGTTGCAATCCATGCCAGTCCCTGTCTTACGATGACACGGTTTTCATCTTTTAAATCCACGACATCGCCGACCGTTGCGATTGCCGCAAGTTCCGTATATTCTTTAAAATCCGTCTTGTCCAGTCCCAGTTTTTCATATAAAATCTGCATGACCTTGTATGCCACAACCGCGCCGCAGATTTTATCAAACGGATATTCACAGTCCGGCTGTTTCGGGTCTACTATTGCATCGGCGCAGGACGTCAGCAGTTTCTTTTCGCCGTTTTCCTCGATAAACGGGATATCGTGGTGGTCGGTTACAATCACCGTAAGCCCGTGTTCCTTTGCATACTGAATCTGTGGAATTGCCGCAATACCGTTATCACAGGTCAGAATCGTATCTTTCCCCTCTGCAGCCGCATTGTCAATTAAATGTTCATTAATCCCGTATCCGTCCGTAATCCGGTGCGGCACAACGTAATCCACGTCTGCGCCAGCCTTTTTTAATGCTTTATAAAGAATTGTAATCGAACAAATCCCGTCAATATCGTAATCCCCGATAATCCGGATTTTTTTATGCTGTGCGATTTTTTCCGTTAAAATATCTACCGCTTTTTGTGCATCCTTTAACAATTCCGGTGCGTGCAGTCCATCGATACTGCCGTTTAAATACATCTGCATTTCCTCATCGGTGCAGACGTCACGGTTGCGCATAATCCGCGCAATCACCTGGTCAATTCCGTATTTTTGCTCTATCGCCTTAAAATCCGCTTTTTTGGCATATACCAGCCACTTACTTTTCATTTACTCTCCATTCTAAAAAAAACAGGGGACTCTTTATTTAGAATCCCCTGTCAGATTTCTCAAATTTACTTTTACTGCTCAGTGTGTCTTAAACCTGCGCGCCGTCTTCGTAAGTCTTTGCTTTTACAGGCTGTTCATTCACAATACCGCGCTTCTTTCCGCCCATGATATACCACAATGCACTTGTGATACAGATTGACGAATAAGCACCTGCCAGAATACCCACAATCAATGGTGCTGCAAACTCTTTTACAGATGCAACGCCGAAGATTAACAGGCATACCAGCATAATGAGTGTTGTCAGTGTCGTATTGACATTTCTTGTAAATGTATATGTAATTGAAGAATTTACAAGTTCTGTAATATCGGTCTTTGCATTGGCACTCTTTAACTTCTCACGGATTCTGTCAAAGATAATGATTGTACCGTTGATAGAATATCCGACGATTGTCAACATACATGCAATAAACGTTGTTCCGACAGATACTCTTGCCAGTGCATAAAAAGTCAACACAATCAATACATCGTGAATCAGCGCAATAACAGCGGCTGCCGCAAAGCGGATATCACGGAAACGGAACCAGATGTAAATCAGCATACAAATGGTTGCAATAATGACGGATACAAACGCATCACGCTTCGTCGTTGCACTGACAGATGAACTGATTGTATCAGATTCTACAATTGTACCATCCTGAACCGGATACTTTGCAGTTACTGCATTTTCCATTGCTTCACGCTGGTCTAATGTTAAATCCTTTGTCTTAAAGGATACCTTTGTACTGTTCTGTACCTTCTGCTGCTGTACTTCCGTTACATTTGCAGCTGTTTTGATAATCGGAATCATGTCATTTTCGATTTCTGCCTGTGTGTATTCCTTATCAAATGTAAAGGTTGTTGTTGTACCGCCGACAAATTCAAGGCTGTAATTTAAAGTCTTCTTACCGGCTGCGGAAAATGCACCCATACCGATAAATCCTGCCACGATGACAACAATTGAACCGATAAAGCACCATTTTCTGATACCGAGTACGTTAAAGGTCTTTTTATGTACGGTCTTGCCATACCACTTTGGATCGGTAAATCCGAAGTTATAAAGCAGCTTCATAATCACTCTTGTAATTACAAGTGCCGTAAACATTGAAGCTACAATGCCGACTGCCAGTGTCGTTGCAAAGCCCTTAATCGGACCTGAACCGAAAATATAAAGAACAGCTGCGGAAATCAGTGTTGTCACATTACCGTCGACAATCGCTGACAGCGCTTTGCTGTAACCGGTTGTAATGGCACTTTCAACGGCTCTGCCCGCTGCAATTTCTTCACGGATTCGTGTATAAATAATGACATTTGCATCAACTGCCATACCGATACCGAGGATAATACCTGCGATACCCGGCAGTGTCAGTGTCAGATCGTATACGCTTACTAAAATTAATACACCTGCTGTGTAAATCCATAATGCAATCGTTGCGACAACACCCGGAATACGGTAAACTGCAATCATAAATACACATAATAAAACCAGACCGAGAATTGCTGCATAAAGGCTGGTCGTAATCGCATCATGTCCTAACTGTGCACCTACGATGTTAGAACTTACTTCCTGTAAGGTCAGCGGAATTGAACCGATTCTTACGAAAGTTGCCAGTGTGTCGGCTGATTCATAAGATTCCATATTGGTAATGGAAGCTGTTCCGCCTGTGATTTCTGACTGTACAGTCGGTGCACTCTTTACTTCACCATCATATACAATATAAATAATTTTATTTAAGTTTGCCTTAGTGGCTTCCGGCAAATTTTGTAGAACCCTCATCTGTAAATGTAAGCTGTACACCAAATGAACTTGATGAGTTTGATGAGGTATCTGTGTATGCCTGGGCGCCCTTCACATCAGAACCGGTAAGCAGCGGTGTGTATTCTTCGCCGTTTGCCCATGCTGCATAGCCGTCTGAATCAAGGAATTCCAATGAACCCGGTGTACCGAGTTCCTGTAAAATTTCGTTGGCATCCGTAACACCCGGAATTTCAACTGTAATACGGTTATCACCGGCTTTATATACCTGTGATTCTGTACTCTTACCCTCTACACGCTTTTGCAGCTTGTAAATCGTATCATCGACATCCTGTGATGTAGGATTGTCTTCCTGAATTTCGTAAGTAATACTTACGCCGCCTGCTAAGTCCAAACCCAGATTGATGTCTTTTGCACTACCTGAACCATTTTCATCAATACCAAAGATAGCAATGAGTGTAAATCCGATTGCCATGGCTGCAATGATGATGGAGTAGCAGACTTTTGTCATGTTATACTTCATTTTGCGGTTACTCCTTCTCCACATTGTTCATTTTGGTCCGTTTAATCCTCTGCCAGTGCTGCTTTTATCATAATCGCACATTCAATTCTTTTTCTCTGCAATTCACAACCTATATCATAAGCATCGTTGATATTGCCGTGGAAATTATGAATTGGCCGCACAGCCGCCGCTGCAGTAAAACTTTGCAAAGCATTTTTACATTTTCCTTAGAATAAACATTGCTGTTTTTGAATTCTTCACGGATATCTGTTCTTGTGATTCCTTCATCAACATTTCCCATCAGGAACTTTTCATTTCCAACGAACTGATGACATGGATAAAAATCTCCCCACGGGGTCACTGCAAGATACTCACAGCCCGAACCACAGCCGGATAATCTCTTTGCCACACATGGACCGCCGTTTAAATCAATCATAAAATGGAAGAAATTAAAACCGTTGCCGGCTTTCTTTCTCTTAACCAGTTCTTTTGCAAGCATGTCATACTGCTCACAAAGATAAGGAATATCTTCCTCCCTGATTGCATATGAATCTGTCGGCTGTGCAACAACAGGTTCTACGGAAATCTGTTCAAATCCTTCATCTGCCAGATGCAGAACATCTTTTGAAAAATCCAGATTGTTATGCGTAAAGGTGCCTCTTACATAATAATTCATCTGGTTTCTGCTCTCTGCAACTTTCTTAAACTTCGGCATGATAATATCATAAGAACTTCCGTGTCCGTTTCTTGTCGGACGCATCAGGTCATTGATTTCTTTTCGTCCATCGATACTTAATACGATGTTGGACATTTCTTTATTTGCAAATTCAAGAATCTCGTCATTTAACAGGATTCCATTGGTTGTAAGCGTAAAACGGAACTTTTTGTTGTTCGCTTCTTCAATACTTCTTCCGTATTCAACAAGCTGTTTTACAACTTCCCAGTTCATTGTCGGTTCTCCACCGAAGAAATCGACTTCAGATTCTTTCTGGAACCGGAATTGGCAACTAAAAGTCAAGCGCTTTTTTACCGACTTCAAAGCTCATTAACGCCCTGCGGCCGTGATATTCGCCTTCTTCTGCAAAGCAGTAGCGGCAGGCAAGATTACAGTCATGCGCAATATGCAGACAGAGTGCCTTTACAACCGTCGGTCTGTCTTTAAATGCATCGATATAATTTTCATAAATATCTTCTGTAAATAACTGTCCTGCTTCTTTTAACTGTTCTATTTCAGAATAAGCCTCTCTGATATCATTTTCCGGGTACTTGTTTTCAAGTTCCTCAACAATTGTATCAAGCGGCATCTTCTCATAAAGTGCGATGATATCATAAACCATATCATCTACAACATGTACTGAACCACTGTTGACATCCAGCACGATGTTATAACCATTATTTTTATACTGATGTACCATTTCTAATTTTCCATTTCTTTTCTTAATTGCTGTCTGCACAATAATCCTATTGCGAAAGAAAGAGAGTGTTGATAAAACCTTAACACTCTCTTATCAATTACATTAGTTATTCTTGTTCTCGCAGCTCTGATTACCTACTGTGCAAGAAGTCTTGCAGGCTGACTGACATGATGTCTGGCATTCGCCGCATCCGCCGTGCTTCATTGTATCTTTCAATACGCGGTTGCTGATTGTCTTAATATGCTTCACGACAATACCTCCTTTTGTTTATAAACTAACGTTTATTATATCATAGCCTTGTTTTCATTTCAACTGTTTTATATCAGATAAGCCCCATACTGCGTAACAGGTAAATCCAGCCGGTCAGCGTAATAGAGGATAGTAACGTCGTAAGTACAATGATACTGGATGCTAACACACCGTCATTGTCCATATTTTCCGACATAATATAGCAGCTCACGGTTGTCGGTGATGCCACCATAATAAGAATTGCCACCAGCTCCTGATTGCGGTATCCCATGGCAACAGCTATCGGCAGGCAGACTGCCGCAATACCGATTAGCTTAATAAAGGTTGCAATTACGGTCGGCTTAATCTTTTTAATTGCCTTTCTGCCCTCAAAACCCGCACCGATTACAATCAGCGCTATCGGTGTCGCCGTCTGCGCGATACTTGTCAGCGTCTTATTAATAATCACCGGGAACTGCACATGTAGTAATGAAAACGGCAGTCCCAGTACGATTCCTATAATAATCGGATTTTTTAAGACATTGATAAAGGCTCTCTTAATTACCGCACTGTGTGGCTCTTTCTTGACCGCACTGCCTGTTTTTACCTCCGGGTGTGCTTTTAATGTCAGAATAATGACCGAATAAATATTAAATAACGGAACGGCTGATACAATCATCAACGGTGCCATACCGGTTGATGAGTACATATTCTGAATAAATGCCATGCCAAGAATTGCCGCACTGCTCCGGCAGGCACACTGCACAAAGCTTCCCTTCTGCGTATCGTCCTTCATCAACAGTTCCGTCACCACCCATGTAATTACGAAAAATGCTGTTGTTGCAAGCATACAGTACAGCACAAACCGGATATCAAACTGCGATGTCATGTCTGCACTTGAAATCTGCTGGAATAACAGCACCGGCAGCGCTACATGAAACACATATTTATTCGCCTTACTGACAAAATGTTCATCAATCACACCAAGCTGTTTTATCACCCAGCCGACAATCATTACCAAAAAAATCGGCACTGTTGCATTAATACTGTAAATAAAACTATCCATTCTTATCTTTTCTCCCTTTTCACCTTATAATCTGTATTAATTTCTAACGCATTTTACCATATATTGTGATATTTTTTGAGGGAATTGTCAAGAATGATGCTGTTTTTACAACAACTGTGCCTTTGTTCTGCTCTGTTAAAGTTTTGCGGAGTCTTTACTGTTTCTTTAACTGTTCAATCTGTGCCATGACTGACTGTAATTGCTGCTTCATTGTTTCAATTTCATCTTTTTGTGTGTCAATGGTATTCTGTTTAGCCTCTAGTTCTTCCTTTTGAGTATTAATGGTTGTTTTCTGTTCTTCAAGTTCATTCTTCTGCGTACTGATAGTTGCTTTCTGCCGTTCCAGTTCTCCCTTCTGTGTGTCAATGGTTTCTTGCTTTGCTTCCAATTCTTCTTTCTGAACGTCAATTGTATCCTGCATTTCATCTATCATGTACTGCACCGTATTTCTATCCAGTTGAATCAATTCCTTTGAAAACATTTCCATCACCTTTTCCACATTCTGACACATGACATAGATTTCTTCGTACATCTCTTTAAACTCCGGGTACTGTCTGATTAATTCAATGATAATCTCCGGTTCATCTGTACTTAAAAATGTCAGCCATGCCTCTGTCCTATTCCAGCAGTTTCCACCACCGTTCTTCCCGTTACTCTTAACATTATTGTGGTAGATTGTACGAAAAATGTCAAGCGGAATAAACACATATTTTTGCAGTAATTCAAGCTCTAATCCTGTATCTGACTGCTGTTTGAATTTGTGAATATAGTTTTGGGGATATTCGTGAAATTCTTTGATACTTGTTTCAAAGAATACGATCGTATAGACGGATTTTATATCCTTATAACTGAAGGCTTTTTTCTTTTCGCCTTTGACCCTTTTATACTGTCTGAGCAGTAAATCCGAAGAATAACAGGCACTTCTCTGTCCCGGAAATCTGTATCCAATTTTCTGGACTTCGACATTGGCAAGACTGGTATCGGCAAGTTCAACCAAGATGTCCATAATAAGCAGCGACTGTTCATCGGCAAGCCTCGTAGAATCGCCCGGAAGCACTCTTTTAATTGTAACGCTCTGCCCCAGTAAAAGGGATAGTAATTCATTGAGCCGCTCCGGCGTGTTTTCAGGATTCATAATTTCTTTAAAGAACGCATCGTATAAAATTTTGACACCTTTTACTCCCGTGCAGTAATCTAAAAATTCTTCCTGCTGTTCTTCGTCCCATTCCCGATATTTTTCTAAAAGCTTGGGATTCTCATAGATTTCCTGCTTGATGTCCTCCCGCTCGCGAATCATCGGAAAGTATTGTTTTAATTTTGTTGTGCTTTTTGGCAATCGCATCGCCCCTTTCTTTTGCAATTTGTTCATTGTTCAACAACATTTATTAATGTACATCAATGCTCATAAATATTATTGATGTATTTACCATACTTCATATAATAATCTTTGTCAATATATTTTTTAAATTATTTATATAATATCCCTGATTTCATATATCTTCTCTACTACATTGTTTCCATATGGATGCCCATTATCATTCGGATAATTCGTTACATCATCTGCCGGTACTCCTGACGGCTCTCCTGTCGTATATTTATTCGTATGCCAGATACTCGATTCACAGGCTGGGGCATATATGCCAGTCCATATGTGGTTATTCTTCCGTCACTTTTTTCTGTCGTATTTAATTCTCCTTCAAATGCAGGATGTAAATGACCTTTATCTTCCATTCTTTCTCCATTTGAAAAACAGATATTGGAATACTCTCTGTTAAACTCATTATGTTTTCCTATCCCGTCACAATATACTGCATTGACTGACCACTGTGGTACATTATAATATGTTGGTACTCCCAGTTCTGAAAGCACCATGCTTCCATGTTCCAGTTCTGTGGTTGATGTTGCACTGTTGTCACACAGCCACCTTGCTGTTCCATAAATGTATTTGTACACTCATTAATACTTTTCCTCCTGTAACTTAATATTTATACTTTTAGTAATATTATGAAATTGGCAATTTCAACCAATTCCCACGCCCATTATATATAAAAAAAAACTATAATAATAGTTTTCTATATATCTGCACCTCTGCCACAAATTTTTCCAAAAACACCATTTTCCAATCCGCTCTGTCTACAAACAAAAAACCACAGAAACGGCTGTGTTTAGCACGCATCGTTCCTGTGGTTTTGTCTTTTATATTTTCTTTTATTATCTGTTATCTACCAGTTAATCCTGCTTTTCGCCCTGAATTTCCAGCCAGTATGTATGCTCCAGCGGTCCACTGCCCTTTCCGAGGTTTAAGCCCGCCTGCAATGCACCTGTAATGTAACGTTTTGCATTTTCCACGCTCTCCTGCATGGTGTGTCCCATTGCCAGATTACATGCGATTGCCGAAGACAGCGTACAGCCTGTGCCATGGGTATTGTCATTTTCCACACGCTTTCCTTCAAACCAGAACGTCCCTTCCTTTGTATAAAGGCAGTCGTTGGCAGTATTGCGCTCATGTCCGCCTTTTACAAGCACCGCCGTATCCGTTCCGATTTTATCATAAATCGCCTTTGCCGCCGCTTCCATATCCTGTGCATTTTCAATTTTTCTGCCGCAAAGCACTTCCGCCTCCGGAATATTCGGTGTAATTACGCTCGCAAGCGGCATAAGCTGTGTCACAAGTGTTTCCTGTGCTTCCGGTGCAATCAGCCGGCTTCCGCTGGTAGACACCATAACCGGGTCTAATACGACTCTGCCCGGCCGGTATTGCTTTAAGGTGTCTGCTATTACCTGAATCAGCCCGCTGTTGGATACCATGCCGATTTTTACCGCATTGGGGAATATATCCGTAAAAATGCAGTCTAACTGGTTCTTTAAAAATTCCGGTGATACATCGTAAATGCCGTATACACCGGTCGTATTCTGTGCCGTCAGGGACGTAATGGCACTCATGCCGTAAAGCTTATGCGCCGCAATCGTCTTTAAATCTGCCTGAATCCCCGCGCCGCCGCTGCAGTCGCTCCCTGCTATCGTCAATACTGTCTTCATAACTCTCCTCTTTTCCGTAAATGCTCCCGAATCTATTTGCGGCGTCTACGGCACAAATAGCTGTATAAATCGAAATGAATGTGCAAAGCACATTCTCGCGCCGAGCGCGGTCGTTTGCGACAAACTACATCTTCGCGCGAGTGCGCATCACCGGCACGTAGTGCCTTTTGTGCAATAGGGAATTCTATCAGAATTTCCTATTACACAAAAAAGGCTTGTACCGTCAATCCGATACAAGCCACCCAAAGTGCAGTCGGCGGGACTTGAACCCGCACGAGCGCAATGCTCACTAGATCCTTAGTCTAGCGCGTATGCCAATTCCGCCACGACTGCGTATTATGTAGCGCCGTAATCAACAGCGCCTATACATAATACCATTGACACTGATTCATGTCAACTGTTTTTTTCATTTTTTTTTTTTGCATATTTTATGCCTTTACCCTGACAATATTATAGTACGATTTTGCGGTAAATGCATATACCAGTCCGTATATCACGCAGAATATGCCAAGCGTAATCAAAGTACACATGCCAAACAGCTTTGTTTCACCCATCGCCAGCATCCGCACCATCATCTGGATAATCCTGAAGGATACAGCAATATGAATCCCTGCTGCCACAAGCGGCAGAAAAAATACCATCAATACCTGACTGCGGATAGTCTTTTTAACCTCTGTCAGGCTCATGCCGACATTCTGCATAATTTCAAACCGTTTTTTATCCTGATACCCCTCTGAAATCTGCTTATAATAGATAATCAGCGCCGTTGCCATTAAGAACAAAATTCCGATAAACAGTCCCACAAACAGCAGCCCGCCGTATATCTGATACAGCTGTTCTGCCATCTCATAGCTGTTTTCTGCTTCTACATAGGCACTCTCTATATCGATCCGGTATAAATCTTCTGTCAGTTTCAGACTTTCCTGCTTTGAAAGATTGGTATTATACTGTACACAGTACTGCAGGTTCTGCATATTTCCTGCTTCCAGTGCCTGCTGCCACCACTTTTGCACGTCTTCTTTTCCCGGAACAACCACCAGCAGGCATTTCACTGCGCCACTGTAAGCCTGGAGTCCAAAATCCATCTCCGGTTCTGGAAGATAAGATGCAATCTGATAGTCATTCACCGCTGTACCTATCTGCATCTGTATGGATGTCTGTCCTTTTAACTCCTTATTTTGCGTATACAGTAAAACTTCTCCGTCTTTTAAGGTTTCTCCTGTATGGCAGACCGTGTTATATTCATCTAACGAAATGACTTCCATATATACGCCCTGTTTTTCATCTGCAATTACCAGTCCTTTGCCGTCTGCAAGCGTATATTTTCCATCTCCGCCGTAAGCCGTTATCATTCCCATTGAATGAACCGCCGTATAATCCTTCACCGTAACCTGATGCGCTTCGTTGATCTTCGCAATTTCTTCATCAACCGCCGCTGTATCCTCATAGTCTGATAGATTTGCGGTCACATCAATTTCTTTCGGACTTCTGGCCGCAATTGTTGTCTGAATTCCCGCATACAATGATACGGTTGTTGAAATGCTGATTAACACCATTGTTGACAATATACAGATGTTGGCAAGCCCTGCCGCATTCTGCTTCATTCTGTAAATCATGCCGGATATACTGAAAAAATGTCCCGTCCGGTAATAAAAATGCTTATTTTTGCGCATAAGCTTTAACAGTGCAATACTGCCTGCCGTAAACAGAGCATACGTACCAATCACAACCAGTATGACTGCAATAAAAAATGTATTCATCGCCGCCATCGGTGACTTTGTGGTTAATGCAAAGTAATACCCGAAACCGATACAGCAAAGTCCTATCAATGTCATCAGAATTTTGTCTTCGGTTCTTTTCCCCGGCTTCCGTGCCGTGCAGCAGCTCAACCGGATTCGACAGATGAATTTTACACAGGTTGTATAAAAATGTTACAAAATAGATTGCCAGAAAATAACCGCCCGTCATAAACACCGAGGTCATTTCCATTTGGAATTTCGGCACACTGCTTACCGCAATCATTTTCATCAATATCAGGAACATCAGTTTGGAAAACACCATTCCCAGAATCATGCCCGATACAAAGACCGTGATAAAAAAAAACATTTTCAAAAACATCATGACTGCAATATGGCGTTTTTCCATGCCGAGAATATTGTAAAGTCCGATTTCTTTTAACCGCTGTTTCATCAGAAAGCTGTTAATATAAAACAGAAATACAACGATAAATATCCTTGCAACCCACAATCCAATTGGAAGCAGTGCCAGAATATTGTCCGAATACGGCATTTTCCTGATACCATCGTTATTCATCAGCGAAACCATCATGTAGTACATCATCACCGAAAAAATTCCCATTATTATATAAGGAAAGAATATTTTTTTGTTCTTTCTGATGTTAGACACTGCCATTTTGGCATAAAACAGACTATTCACCCTGCTCACCTCCCGTTGCAAGGACCGTGAGTGCCGCAGAAATCTTTGCGTACATTTCCTCATCACTCATATTCGCCTTGTAAATCTGATGGAACACTTCTCCGTCTTTAATAAACAGCACACGCTTTGCACGGCTTGCCGCTTTGGTTGAATGCGTTACCATTACAATGGTCTGACCGTCTTCGTTAATACTCTGAAATAAATCCAGCAGCTGGTCTGTCGAGCGGGAGTCCAGCGCTCCTGTCGGTTCATCGGCTAAGATCAGCTGCGGCTGTGTAATCAGCGCTCTTGCGACTGCGGCACGCTGCTTTTGTCCGCCGGATACTTCATACGGATACTTTTCCAGCAAATGCGTGATTTCAAGCTTCTTTGCAATCGGTTCTAATTTCTGCATCATTTGCGGGTACTGTTCTCCTGAAAGCACCAGCGGCAGAAAGATATTATCTTTTAATGAAAATGTATCTAACAGGTTAAAATCCTGAAAAACAAATCCCAGATTAGTCCTGCGAAACGCCGATAACTCCTTATTTTTAATTTCTACGGTATTTTTCCGTTTAAAGAATCTCTCCGGCTGTCGGACGGTCCAGTGCCGCAAGGATATTAAGCAGCGTTGTCTTTCCCGAACCGGACTCACCCATAATCGCTACGTATTCTCCGTCCTCTACACTGAAATTGACATTGCTTAATGCCTGCACCTGATTTGCACCCAGCCTTGTTGTATATACTTTTTACATTTCTTACTTCCAGTAATGACATATTTCCTCCATTCCAGCACCGCTGTGCTTTTGTTATCTTACAATCACAGTATATAAAAAGATGAAATGCAGTTCCATAACTTAAACTTACATTTCATCTTCCTAACCTTACACTTTTGTAAGAATTCTTTCTATTCGTGCCGGGTATGGTGCTGGCGTATCGTCAGCAGTACCTTTGTTCCGTGATACGGTTCTGATTCCACCTCAATATCAATTCCAAGCTGGTCTGCCGCCTTTTTACACAGATACAGTCCGATTCCCGATGATTTGCTTGCGCCGCGCCCATTGTAACCGGTATATCCGCGTTCCATAATACGCGGCAGGTCCTCACTTTGAATCCCAATGCCGTTATCTTCAATAACAAGCACCGTATCGGATTTTAACAGTGTTTCTTTTTCGTAGATTTTTACCGTTCCGCCCTTTTGCGTATATTTTACTGCGTTAGACAGCAGCTGTTCTAGAATAAATAACAGCCATTTTTCATCCGTTTCAATCTCACTGTGCAGATTTTCCATTACCAGGGTAATCTGACGATGAATAAACTGTCCCGCAAAACGCTTCACTGCCTTTTTTACAACGGCTTCCACCGCAGTTGTTTCAAACCGGAAATCCGAAGACAAATCTTCCAGCCGCAGGTAATTCATCACTGCTTCAACATAAAAATCAATCTTAAACAGTTCGGATTTTAACTCTTTAATATCCTGTTCCGCCACTTCCCGCGGATTTTCTTCCATCACCTGTAACAACAGATCCACAGCCGCAATCGGTGTCTTAATCTGATGCGCCCAGATGGCATAATAATCCATCATATCGGTCTGTTTCTTCTGCATGTGTTCTGCCAGCTGCGCTTTTTCCTGTATCAGTTTTAAAACCAGCTGCTGATAATCCCGCTCAATGGCTGTATGTGCCGCATCTTCTTCCAGCGCATGCACTTCCTTTAAGTGACAGTGTCTTTGAAGATTTTCATGTTTTTTATAAAATGCACATAATCGGCGGCACATACAATCACAAAGCACTGTCAGACTGATTTTAAATGCATAAAGACCTGCCTGCAGCGGTGCTGAATATAAGTAATTAATCACTGCGGTCACGCCACAGATAAATGCAGGAAAAAAATACATTTTCCGGTCTTTGATATATATTCCCAAATATTTCATTCAATCAGATACCCGCACCTTTTTTCGTTTTAATATAATCCTGTATGCCTGTTTCCTCTAATTTCTTCCGAAGCCGCGTGACATTAACCGTCAGCGTGTTATCATCAATAAAACTTTCATCTTCCCAGAGCTTTTCCATAATCTTATCGCGGGATACGACCTTCCCCGTATTTTCCATTAAAATCTGTAAAATACGGAATTCATTTTTCGTCAGTTCCGCTTTCTTTCCTTCATAAGTAAAGGTCTGGTCATTCACATTTAAAATGCCGCCCCGGTACTCACACAAATTTCCAGGATGCTCCGAATACGAATAGGTGCGCCGCAGAACCGCCTGAATCTTTGCTGTGACGACATTTAAATCATAAGGCTTTGTAATAAAATCATCACCGCCCATATTCATCGCCATGACAATATTCATATTGTCAGACATCGAAGACAGAAAAATCACCGGCACCTGCGAGATATTCCGGATCTGTGTACACCAGTGGTATCCGTTAAAAAACGGCAGTCCGATGTCCATTAACACAATGGAGGGCTGTTCCTTTACAAAACACTCCATGACATGATTAAAATCCTGCACACAGACTGCTTCATAGCCCCATTTTTCCAAATGTACTTTTAATGTCTTTGCAATAACCTCATCATCTTCCACAATTAATATCTTATACATCTTTTAACCGTCTTCCCGCTTTCCATATTTTCCATGCTTTTCATACTTTTGATTTCCGCTGCCGGTATCACCGCTTTTCTTTTTTCATCATAATCAGTTTTGATTCTGACGTCAAGCCTTCCATCGATGCGGATTGATCGTTTTTTAAATTTTTTTACATTTTTTGAATTTAAGTGTTGACAGATTTACAATTATAGTATAGAATAAATATTGCTGTTGGCGAGTTATTAAAACAGCACAACAATTAAATGTATGCGGAAGTGTCGGAATTGGCAGACGAGCTAGATTCAGGTTCTAGTGGCGGTTTTCGCCGTGAGGGTTCAAGTCCCTTCTTCCGCATTGTCTATAAGTTTCTTATAGATTGTCTTGCAGTCGTGGCGGAATTGGCATACGCGCTAGACTAAGGATCTAGTGAGCATTGCGCTCGTGCGGGTTCAAGTCCCGCCGACTGCACTACTGTTTGGGTGAGCCTGTTACTTTTATGGTAACAGGCTTTTTTATTTTTTTGCTCCTGCCTTTGTACTCTTTTTATCCCATCATACAAGGCTGCCGCCGAAAACATCTCCTGTGCCATGAACTTTCATGAATCAAACAAAAAAGGTTCATGCAGGCATCTTCTGCCCTGCATGAACCTCATATGAAATCCTATAAAATACTCTGTACTTATAGATTAATACTCCATAAACTCCTGAATATCTCTTAAAATATCTTCTATTAAAGTACCGTCGTCATTAATCGTTAAACGAAGCGGCTTACTGATATCCAGACTGAATAACCCCACCAAAGACTTTGCATCAATACAGCTGTGTCCCGATTCAATATCAAAATCACAGGAATATTTGCTGATAATGCTTACAAATCTCTGAATTTTTTCTACTGAATCCAATAAAATAGATACCGTAATCATTGTTCTCCTCCTAAACCCACCTAATATTTTTAACTTTCTACCACATCATACTACATGGATTTGATAAAAACAACCTAAAGTACGGTTTTTCGACATTTTTCGGCATGTCATGGTTTTTTATCTGCTTTTCACAATTTCTTTTGTGAATTTTTTACATGAATTTTACATTCTTTTCACATTTTTGTTTTTCTCAAATTACATCAGCGGCGCAATCAGACGAAGCATTTTTCCAACCAGCATTTTCCCTTTCGGATATTTATCGCAGCTCTCCTTTGTAATCTCCTGGCACTGCTTTAATGTTTCTTTAAAATCCTGCTCCACATCATGTAATACATCGTTGCTGTACATATATGCCCCACATTCAAAATGCAGATACAGACTTCTGAAATCCAGATTAATCGTTCCGACACAGCCCCGGATATCATCACTGACAAATACCTTGGCGTGTACAAAGCCCGGCGTATATTCATAAATCTTTACACCGTATTTTAACAGCTGCTTATAGTACGTCCTCGCCAGCAGATAAGCATAGATTTTATCCGGAATATGCGGCATGATAATCACCGTTTCCACACCACGCTTCGCACAGTAGCGCAGCGCCGTTATCATTTCATCATCCAGAATCAGATACGGTGTCATAATATGCACATATTTCCGCGCACGGTTTAAAATGTCGATATAGACCTGCTTTCCGATACGCTCATCGCCATATGGGTCATCCCCGTATGGAATAACATAGCCGCCCGCATGCAACTTTTTATCCTGCGTATTTTGCATATCGGTGTTCCGCATACTTTCCATATCTGCACGCATCTCATCAGCCTGCGTGTTTTCCCATACTTCAACCGTATATTTTCGGATTTCCTCTTCCGGGATACTGTCCTTTCCCTTTGCCACATGCCACATTTTCAAAAAGAGCAGCGTAAAGCTTTTTACTGCCTCTCCCTGAATCATAACTGCCGTATCCTTCCAGTGGCCAAAACGGTCAATTCGGTTAATGTACTCATCAGCAAGGTTTATGCCGCCCGTAAATACTGTTTTTCCATCAATAATGAGAATTTTACGGTGGTCGCGGTTATTCTGGTAGGTAGACAGCACCGGTCGAATCTGTGAGAACGGAATACTCTGGATTCCCATTTTTTCCAAATCTTTATAATACCCATACGGAAGCAGCGCCAGACTGCACATGCCGTCATACATCATGCGGACCTCGACGCCCTGCGCCGCCTTTTCCTTTAAAATTTCCAGAATCGTATTCCACATATAGCTTTTTGCCACAATAAAATACTCCATGAAAATGAAATGCTCGGCACGTTTTAACTGTTCAATCATGTCTGCAAATTTTGCTTCACCGATTGGATAATATTTCATTTTACAGCCTGCATAGACCGGGTAATTATCCGCATGATACAGATAATCCGCAATGCCTTTTTCTCCCGCGGACTGCTCCTGTAACTCCTGCACTGTTTCTTCATTCTGCGCAAGATACGGACGGATTTCATCTTCAATCTTTGTGAGCTTCTTATGGATTCTTTTTGTTCCCGGCTGGAGGTTGATATAGATATATAATACCGTGCCAAATACCGGGATAACCAGCACCGGAATAATCCACGCTATTTTAAAGGAAGCATTATTTTCTTCATTTAAAATATGAACGACCGTCACCGCCCCCAGCAGTACAAATGCCGCATAAACGACCGTACTGTAATCTTTTAACCAGTAAAAGCTGGCAAAGAAAACAAAGAGCTGTAACAGCAGTGCCACTACGATAATTGCCGTCCGGCTGAACGCAATCCGCAGCATCAGCCGAAGTCTTCTTATTACTCTTTCTAAAAAATCTTTATTCATATCATTCTCCGTTCTGCTACATAATACCGCTAACATCAAGGCGGTTTCTTATCTGCCGTTATTTAAAACAGTATACCACAAATTGTAAAAAATGCACTACAAAACATTACATTTAATGTTCTGTAGTGCCTGTTATTCTGCACGGATTATCTTCGTATTTATCTTATGTATCTATCTCACAATAATACAGTATATTCTCATCTGAATCATATATTGCCAGAGAAAAATTATACGACCGGCGGTATAAAAGACCTGCTCTTTCTGTATCCTGCTGTCGATCAATAAAATAATAACAGCCGTTTTCAACCTTCGGGATTCCTGCTTTATCCGCAAAATAATACCCATAACTGCTACCGCCCCTGCTTCCGCCATACATCAGCAGTTCCAGTTCTTCTTCCAGCGGAAGTGTTTTCCACCCGTCTGTATTTTGAAGCTGCTCCGTCAGTTGCGCACCATGTACCGTATCAAACCGGATAGCTGCCGCATATTCGCCTTCACCGTGAAAGCCGCCGTGCGTGTCGGAAACTTCTGCTTTTTCTGCCGCAGGCAGGCTGCAGTTTAACTGTTCACTGACATACTGTTCTGCCGGCTTTTTGCCGGTACAGCCGCTGACCGCCATCACAATCATTAACGCTCCCAAAAATGATACTGCAAACCTTTTCATGAATCTTTCCCCTCTTTTCTTCTACAAAAATTAATATTTTTTCAACCGTACATTCAGATATACTACGCTTCTTTATTCTTTCCCATTGCTTTTTGTAGGTCATTTTTCGTTGGTTTCTGTTGGTCTTCGTTGGTTTTGATTGGTTTCCGTTGCTTTTGTCGCTTTTTCATATAAAACATAAGCAGGCCCGGCAACCACTCCGGTCGTCAAGCCTGCTTTCACAACACATTTATATACCTATAATATCTACAGATTGTTCCGTGCTGTACACTCCCACAATCACCCTGATATCATAAGATTTTTAAATTACAGATTCGTATATCCCATTAAGTACGCATCTACTTCTCTTGCACAGTCGCGACCCTGACGGATTGCCTTTACAACAAGGGACTGTCCTGTGTGCATATCGCCTGCTGTAAATACACCTGCCACATTTGTTGCAAATTTATCTGCCGCAGTCTTTACATTGGTTCTTTCGTTTAATTCCACACCAAATGCGTCTGCGATATACTTCTGTGTGCCTAAGAAACCTGCCGCAATCAGTACGAGTTCACAAGGCAGTTCCTGTTCTGTTCCCTCTACCGGAACCATCATTCTTCTGCCGGTCTTTTCGTCCTTCTTAGACTCCAGCTTCACGGTTACAACCTTTTCAAGATTGCCTTTCTTATCTTTTTTGAACTCTTTAACAGTTGTTGTATAGATTCGAGGGTCATGTCCGAATACGGCAATCGCTTCTTCCTGACCGTAATCTGTCTTGCAGACTAACGGCCACTGTGGCCAAGGATTGCTCTCCGCTCTTGTATCCGGTGCCTTTGGCATCATTTCAAGCTGTGTAATAGATTTACAGCCGTGACGGATACACGTTCCCACACAGTCATTACCGGTATCACCGCCGCCGATAACAATAACATTTTTATTCTTTGCAGAAATGTATTTGCCGTCCTGTAAGCCTGAATCTAACAGACTTTTTGTCGTTGATGTCAGGAAATCTACCGCAAAATAGATTCCGTTTGCATCTCTGCCCGGTGCATTGATATCTCTCGGATTAGAAGCACCACAGCAAAGTACGACTGCATCGTATTCTTCCTGTAACTTCTGTGCCTTAATATTGACACCGATATTGGCATCGGTTACAAATTCAATACCTTCCGCTTTCATCACATTGATTTTTCTGTCAATGATATGTTTTTCCAGCTTCATGTTCGGAATACCGTAACGCAGTAATCCGCCGACTCTGTCTGCACGTTCATAAACCGTTACGGAATGCCCTCTTGAATTTAACTGGTCTGCAACGGCAAGTCCCGAAGGACCTGAACCGACAACTGCAATTTTCTTGCCGGTTCTTACCTTTGGCGGCTTTGGACCTGCAAGGCCGTTTGCATAAGCATGTTCGATAATCGCCATTTCATTTTCCTTTGTGCAGACTGCATCTCCGTTTAAACCACAGGTACAGGCTTTCTCACAAAGCGCCGGGCAGACACGGCTTGTAAATTCAGGGAAATTGCTGGTCTTGTGCAAGCGGTTGTATGCCTGCTCCCAGTTTCCTGTGTATACAAGATCATTCCATTCAGGAATCAGGTTGTTTAACGGACAGCCTGATGTCATGCCTTTAATTGTCATGCCTGACTGGCAGAACGGAACGCCGCAGTCCATGCAGCGTGCGCTCTGTTTTCTCTGTTCTGCCTCTGATAAAGGGGTATGAAATTCATTAAAATTTTTGATTCGTTCTTTCGGTGAAACTGCTTTCGCTTCCACGCGTTCATATTCTAAAAATCCGGTTGGCTTTCCCATAGGTATCTCCTTTCGGTCATTCACTTCGTATCATTTACTTAATTGCTGCATAGAATGCTTCAATCTGTGCCTGTTCGCTGCTTAATCCCTTTTCTTCCATCTGTACAATCTTGTTCATCATCTTCTTATAATCATGCGGAACAATTCTCTTAAACATCGGAAGGTATTCGCCGAAGTTGTCTAAGACTTCCTTGCCCTTCTTTGAATTGGTATAAGCTACGTGTTCTGTAATAATTTCTTTTAACTCAAGCACATCGTATTTATCCGTTACCGGTTCCATGGAAACAAGCTGCTTATTTACTCTCTTGTAAAGGCTTGTATCCTCATCGAGTACATAGGCGATACCACCGCTCATACCGGCTGCAAAGTTCTTACCGGTTCCGCCAAGTACTACAACACGTCCGCCTGTCATGTATTCACAACCATGGTCGCCGCAGCCTTCTACAACTGCTGTTGCACCGGAATTACGGACACAGAAACGTTCTCCCGCAACACCGTTAATAAATGCTTTACCGCTTGTTGCACCATACAGGGCAACATTACCAACAATAATATTTTCATCTTCTTTGTAAGTAGCGCCTGCCTGTGGGTAAACAATCAGCTTACCACCTGAAAGACCTTTGCCGAAGTAGTCATTGCTGTCGCCGACCAGTTCGAGTGTCAGTCCCTTTGGAATAAATGCACCGAAGCTCTGTCCACCTGCGCCGTGGCATTTTACGGTATATGTATCCTCTTCAAGTGTTTCACCAAATCTTCTTGTAATCTCTGCACCGAGCAGTGTACCGAGTGCGCGGTCTGTATTGGTTACATCGACCTCAACACTTCTCTTTTGTCCGCTCTCTAATGCAGATGCGAATTTCTTAATCAGAACCTTTTCATCAACCGTCTTTTCCAGTTCAAAGTTATATACGTTCTTCTTGTTGTACTGAATCTTTCCTGCTTCCTTAATATAAGGATTGTTAAGGATTGCTGAAGATTGACTTCTGGAACGACCGCTTCCTTCAACCTTTCTGCTCTAAATCCGTTCTTCCACTACCAGTTCGTCAACTGTCTTTACGCCCAGCTTTGCCATATATTCCGCAGTTCCTGTGCAATAAATCATAAAGTTGACAACGTATTCCGGCTTACCTGTAAATCTCTTACGAAGTTCCGGATTCTGTGTTGCAATACCAACCGGACAGGTATCTAAGTTACAGACTCTCATCATCACACAGCCCATTGTTACAAGCGGTGCTGTTGCAAATCAAATTCTTCCGCACCGAGCATTGCTCGCTACGTCACGGCCGCTCATCAGCTTACCGTCTGTTTCGATCACAACCTTATTACGCAGTCCGTTCATAATCAGTGTCTGGGTGCTTCTGGCAGAGTCGAGTTCAAGAGTCCGGCATTGTGGATAGAACTTCTAGGGCTGCACCTGTACCGCCGTCATAACCGGAAATTAAGATAACCTGTGCACCACGGCGGCAACACGAAGACAATTGTACCAACACCCGCTTCTGATACGAGTTTTACGGAATTCTTGCGTTCTTATTTTGCATTTTCAAATCGTAAATCAAGCTGTGCCAAATCTTCGATAGAGTAAATATCGTGATGTGGCGGCGGTGAAATTAATGATACACCCGGTGTTGAAAGTCTGGTCTTTGCAATCAAGGATAAACCTTCTTGCCCGGCAGATGTCCGCCTTCACCCGGTTTTGCGCCCTGTGCCATCTTAATCTGGATTTCCTGTGCGCTGACTAAGTATCTTGATGTAAACACCGAAACGTCCGGAAGCAACCTGTAATTGCCGAACATCTGTTCTTTCCGTCTGCACCGACTGTTAAACGGTCTTCGTCTTCACCGCCCTCACCGCTGTTAGACTTACCGTGTAACATATTCATTTGCGATTGCCATGGTTTCATGGGCTTCCTTTGAAATAGAACGTAGGACATCGCACCGGTCTTAACGCTTTAAACAATGGAATCTACGCTTTCTACTTCATCAAATGTTAATGCCCTTTTTCGGAATTAATATCCATTAACCACGCAGATTTTTGACACCTGTATCTTTATTTACCAGTTCCGTATATTCCTAAAGGTATTGTAATCACCCGTTCTTGTGGCAAGCTGTAATAAAATGAATGGTCTGCGGATTGTATAAATGTTCTTCCTTTCCGCTTCTCATCTTATGTGCGCCTGCGCTATCAAGTGTGGTGTCCGTAGACAGTCCCAGCGGGTCAAATGCCTTTGAGTGAAGGGTTTCCACATCATTTTCAATATCCTTTAAGCTGACACCTTCAATTCTGCTGACCGTTCCCTTAAAGTACTTGTTAATCACATCTGAATCAATACCGATTGCTTCAAAATCTTCGCGCCCTGATAAGACTGGATTGTTGAAATACCCATTTTCGCCGCAATCTTTACAATACCGTTGATGATTGCGTTATTGTAATCATCTACTGCCGCATAATAATCCTTGTCCAGCATATTTAAGTCAATCAGTTCCTGAATACTTTCCTGTGCAAGGTATGGGTTAATTGCTGATGCACCAAAGCCTAACAGTGTTGCAAAATGATGTACATCTCTTGGCTCACCGCTCTAAGATTACCGCCATGCTGGTTCTTTTCTTTGTCTGTACCAGATACTGCTGTAATGCAGATACGGCAAGCAGTGACGGAATCGCTACGTGGTTTTCATCAACGCCTCTGTCGGAAAGGGATAATGATATTTGCACCTTCTCTGTGCGCTCTGTCAGCTTCTACATACAGGTGGTCAATCGCCTTTTCCAGCGAGGTATTCTTATAATAAATAATCGGAATGGTTTCAACCTTAAAACCGTCTACCTTCATATTTTTAATCTTTAAAATATCTGTATTGGTAAGAATCGGGTTGTTAATTTTAACTGCTTACAGTTTTCCGGCTTTTCTTCCAGCACATTACCGTCTGAACCTAAGTAAACCGTTGTCGATGTAACGACCTTTTCACGGATAGAGTCGATTGGCGGATTGGTTACCTGTGCAAACAGCTGTTTGAAATAGTTAAACAGCGGCTGATGATTATTGGAAAGAACAGCCAGCGGTGTATCAATACCCATTGCACCGATCTGCTCTGAACCGTTTAATGCCATTGGAAGGATGGATGTCTTAAAGTCTTCGTAAGTATAGCCGAAAGCTTTCTGAAGTCTTGCACGTTCTTCCTTTGTATGTACCGGTACCTTTTGTTCGGAATCTTTAAATCATGAAGCTGTACCAGATTGTTGTCCAGCCATTCACCGTAAGGCTGCTTGGTTGCATATTTTCCTTTAATTCATCATCATCGATTAATTCGCCCTTTACGGTATCAACCAGAAGCATTTTACCCGGTCTTAAACGGTCTTTTAACTTAATTCTGCTTTCATCAACCGGAAGCACACCGACTTCGGAAGAAAGAATCAGATAACCATCATTTGTTACATAGTAACGAGGAAGGACGAAGACCGTTTCTGTCGAGTACCGCACCCATGATATCACCGTCTGAGAACAGAATGGAAGCCGGGCCATCCCAAGGTTCCATCATCGTTGCATAATACTGATAGAAATCTTTCTTTTCCTGTGCCATCGCCTTGTTGTTGCTCCACGGTTCAGGAATGGTAATCATCACCGCAAGCGGAAGCGGCATACCGTTCATAACAAAAAATTCAAGTGTATTATCTAACATTTGCGGAGTCAGAACCGTTTGTATTGACAACCGGTGTAATCTTTGACATTTCTTCTTCAAGGTAATCAGAGTACATGGTTTCTTCTCTGGCTAACATTCTATCGGCATTTCCCTTGATTGTATTGATTTCACCGTTATGTACGATAAATCTGTTTGGATGCGCTCTCTCCCAGCTTGGTGTTGTATTCGTTGAGAATCTTGAGTGAACCAGTGCAATTGCGGATTCATAGTCCTCATCTCTTAAATCGCCGAAGAACTGTCTTAACTGTCCGACTAAGAACATCCCTTTATAAACGATTGTTCTGCTGGATAAAGATACAACATATGTATTTTCACAGGTCTGTTCAAATACGTCTTGCTACATATAACTTTCTGTCAAAATCAATTCCCTATTTACATCTTCCGGCTTCTTTACAAATGCCTGCATGATATACGGCATACAGTCGATTGCTTTCTTACCGAGAACATTCGGATAAGTCGGGACTTCTCTCCAGCAAGGAACTCCAGCCCTTCCTTTTCTACGATAATTTCAAACATCTTCTTGGACTGATTTCTCTTCAATTCATCCTGTGGGAAGAAAAACATACCGATACCGTATTCTCTTTCCTCTCCCAGTTCAATTCCAAGAGGCTTTACAGCCTTTTAAAGAACTTATGTGATATCTGTAACAGAATACCAACACCATCACCGGTCTTTCCTTCTGCATCCTTACCTGCTCTGTGCTCTAAGTTTTCAACAATACTTAATGCATCAGAAACCGTCTGATGTGTCTTAATGCCCTTAATACTTACAATTGCGCCGATACCGCAGTTATCATGTTCAAACTGCTCGCTGTAAAGTCCAGGCTGTTTTGTTTGATTCTCCATAGTCTTAATCTTCCTTTCGTAAACTTATTGGGGATTTTCATCTTACGGTTACTATACGCCTATTTTTAAAATCTGTAAATATTTTTTTATTTAAAATTGTCTGATTATTTATCTTTTAAGCATTTATTTTATAATTATCTGACTATTATTGTGTTTTTCAACAATATAACCGTTATTTTGCTACATCTTCATTGATTTTTATGCTTTTAAACCCTCTGTGTCACTGTCGTTTTTTACAATATATCACAGATTTTTTCAAAATTGTTTCTAAATTGTGTTTCATTTTATATATTCTTTTGCTTTTATTTTAATATTTATTATTTTGAAACATAAAAAAATTAAGTCGAGGGTTTTATTTGCGCTTTTTCAAAACCCTCGACTTAATTTTATAAATCATTTTTCAATTATTTTATTGTTTTTTAAGCTAAATTCGTTTTGTGTTCATTTAATTAAGTTTTTTTGTCTTTTCCTTTCTTTTCTTAATTATGAACTCTATTGCCCGCGGTTCTACTTCCAGCCTCATTTCTTTCCACTCTCCGCCATACTCACCATCCAGTGTCCACTTGATTGCTTCTTCTGATTCAAAAGTGATTTTACTGGTCTTAAAAGAGTACAAAACATCACATTTTCAAAGTTTTTAAAGAAATGCCGTCACCAGCTGCTGTACTTCCATTGGATTTTTAATTTCCTTAATCAGCGTCACTTCAAACAATCCATCCTGTAAGTCCACCGGTTCCTGCCAGCCCGCGCATACCGCCCACGGACTCTGTATTGCTTACCATACCGTATACAAACGAATCTTCCACCTGAAGTTCATTACTGGTAACTTTACTTTGTACGGTTTTAATGCCGCAAGGCTTTTAACACCCTCCAGTACATATGCCTGATGTCCCAGCAGATTTTTAAATGCTGCGGTGTCGCATATGAAACCTCTGTAAATGCACCAAACGCTGCCACATAATTAAACGAGCGTTCACCGTTTGCCCTTCCGATATCACATTGAACAGGCTCTCCTGCCGCAATATGCTGCGCCGCACGCACCATGTCCTTTGGAATATTCAGGCTGGTTGCAAAATCATTGGTACTGCCGCTTGGAATATAACCAATCGGCGGTTTATCGCCCTGATATTCCAATACGGCACGTACCACTTCATTTAACGTTCCGTCACCGCCGCTGCATACCAGCACATCATATTGACCTTCACGCTTTTTCAGGTACTCATATCCGTCAAGCGGTGCCTTCGTAGGATACACAGTCACATCGTACCCCTTCCGAAACACCTGTATTATCTTTAGTAATGCATTTTAATCAGTGCCTTTCCCGAGTGAGGATTCAGCACGAATACTATTTTTTTCATACAATCCTCGTTTCTGAGCAACTTGCTGCAAAGCGGCGATGGAAAATCCGTGCAGGCGGTTTCTCATCTGCCAGCATAGATGTTTGCTTTACAATTTATTATCTGTCCCACTTGTCGCACAACGCATTAATCTGGTCAGCAAATTTTGCCAGATCCTTATTTGCACCGCCTTCGTTGTGCTGAATAACTGTCATCAAACGCTTTCCTGCGGCAATCAGGCGGTCAAAGACACCCTGATTCCTCTTATTAACACTTCTTCTTTCCCTCTTCTTGCGGTTGCCCTCAGTCAGCCACTCGCCTGCAATCAGATCATAACTGGCTCCCGTATATGGCGCTTCCGCGTTAAATCCATGCTCTGTACGCAGACACTCCGTAAATTCATCGCACACGCTGTCTTCACCGTGTACAACAAATACTTTTTTCGGCTTCTTTTCAAACTGGGATACCCAGCGTATTAAGCCTTCTTTATCGGCATGACCGCTTGCACCCTGAAGCTGTACGATTTCCGCACTGATTTTAATCGGCTCACCAAACAGCTTAATCTCATCTGCACCGTCTACAATAATTCTGCCTGTTGTACCGACTGCCTGATAACCGACAAACAGTATCGTACATTCCGGCCGCCACAGGTTATGCTTTAAGTGGTGGCGGATTCGTCCCGCTTCACACATACCGGAAGCCGATAAGATTACCTTCGGCTTCGGGTCAAAATTAATCAGTTTTGATTCTTCGCCCGTTACCGCAAACTTTAACCCCGGAAATGTCAGTGGGTTGATTCCACCTTTTACCAGTGCCATCGCTTCCTCATCAAAACACATATCCACATTTTTCTGAAAAATATTGGTTGCTTCAATTGCCAGCGGACTATCCATATATACATCAAACTCACGGTCAATTAAATGATCCTGTTTAATCTTCCGGATAAAATATAATATTTCCTGTGTTCTGCCAACTGCAAAGGAAGGAATCACAACATTACCACCACGGTTAAACGTCCTTTCAAATATCCTGACAAGCTCTGTTACATAATCCGGCGTACCACCGTGGCTTCTGTTACCATAGGTAGATTCCATAACAACGTAATCCGCATCGGACGTATACTGCGGATTTTTCACAATCGGCTTGTTCATATTTCCGATATCGCCGGAAAATACCATCTTGCGGGCTTCTCCGTCTTCCTCTGCCCACACTTCAATACTGGCAGAACCTAACAGATGTCCGACATCACGGAACCGGATTTTAATACCTTCATCTAACTGGATAATATCCTCATAGGCACAGCCTACGAATTGCTTCATAACGTTAATTGCCGCTTCAATATCATACAGTGGAACAAATTCCTTTAACGTACCGTTGGAACGTTTTGCCTTACGGTTGCGCCATTCTGCCTCAAACATCTGAATGTGTGCGCTGTCTTTTAACATAATCTCGCACAGCTGCACCGTCGGCTCTGTCGTATAGACCTTTCCACGGAATCCGTTCACATACAGAAGCGGTATCAGTCCCGAATGGTCAATATGTGCATGTGTAAGCAATACATAATCTACGTCAGATGCAGGAACCGGCAGTTCCTGATTCTCATAAACATCATTGCCCTGTTCCATGCCACAATCGATAAGGATATTTTTCCCACATGCCTGTAAGAAATGACAACTGCCTGTTACTTCATGATCTGCCCCTAAAAATGTCAACCTCATAACCTTACCTCTTTTCTGCTGCTTTTGCAGCTTTTCTCGTACATAGCTTACTAATATACTATCATAATTTGGTTATTTTGACAATATTTTATCGAATCCAAGGCGTGTTTTTTCACTTTTCCCACAAAATTTAAAAATTGCAAGAAAACAGAAGACCGTATTCCTATTTTCCATAGAACTGTCATTGCCGTTACTTCTTATATTAAAATGTCATCCAGCTTCTTTTTCGGCACATGCTGTACCTGATTGTCATCACGGTAGTAATGAATGTCGCCATCTCCCGCAATATCTTCCAATACCACTTCTTCTTTTGGATATCCCAGTGCAATGCACAAATCCACCTTATAGCCCTCCGGCAGATTTAAAACAGCAGCAAGCTTTTCTTTCCGGATATTTCCGATAAAACAGCCGCCAAGCCCCTGCTCTGTCGCCGCAAGCAGAATGGTCTGACCCGCAATGCCTTCATCCCACTGCGGATTTACATCCTGCGGTGTCACCATAATAATATATGCTGATGGACGTTCCTCTGCTACCGGACCGTCCCAGTCCTTATAATAGCCTGCCCAGCCAAGACAGTCGTATACACGGCTGTTTGTTTCATCATCACACACAAGACGGTATTGAAGCGGCTGTCTGTTTGCCGCAGACGGTGTATTCCTTGCAATATCCACCAATTCCCGCAGTGTCTTTTCATCAATCTTTTTCTCACCGTAAAATCTTCTGTAAGACCGGTTCTTTAATGCTAATTCTCTAATCATATTAATCCTCATTTCCGCAGGCATTTTTCTATTAATTCATCGCTTTTTTCAGCCACCGGCCGCTTAAAAATCTGCCCGAAAAGATTACGGAGCGGATAGACCAGTCTGCGAACATACCAATCCAGACTGCCATTGGTCCCATGCCAAATGCTTTTACAAGAAAGATACAAAGGGCAACCCTGCAGCACCACATCGTAGTTACGGAAACTATCATTGAAAAGCGGACATCTCCTGCGGCACGCAGTCCGTATGCAGGTACAAATGAAAGCACCCAGGCAACCGGTTTTACAATCGTAATTGCCGCAATCATCTGCATACACAGTGCTGCGCTTTCCGCTTCCATGCCTGCTATAAGCGTAACCGGGTGTGCCGCATAAACCAGCAGACACGATATCGTCAGTCCCACTTCCGCAATGACGGTTAATTTTACCATATAGTATTTTGCTTCTTTATAATGTTTCGCTCCGATACACTGTCCGACCACGGTCATCAATCCGATTCCCGTACCAATACCGAATACGCCGTTGACATTTTCAAAGATATTTGTCATCGCCTGTGCCGCAATCGCTGTCGTACCCATGGTTGATACGGTAGACTGGATTGCCAGCTTACCAAACTGAAACATACCGTTTTCCACACCGGACGGAATACTGATTGCCAGAATCTGACAAATCAGGTTCTTTTCAGGACGGATTTTAAAATAGTGGTCTAAAACAATCATCTGATTTTTACGTCTTAACAGTACAAAAATGATAACCATGCACAACACTCTCGACAGCAGTGTCGATAATGCCGCACCGGCAACACCCATATTCATGCCGAAAATAAAAACGGCATTTCCGGCAATATTTAAAACATTCGTGCCTGCCGCCACAAACATCGGCAGCTTGGCATTGCTCTCCGCCCTGAAAAATGCCGCACCCGCATTAAACAGTGCCAGAAACGGATATGAAACCACCGTAATCAGGAAATAAATCATTGCATTTTCCATAACCTCCGGTTCAATCGCACCGAAAACCACCTGCAGTAACGGCACACGGAATATCAATCCGAATACCATAATCGCCACGGAAATGATAAAAACAGTCAACACAACCTGTCGTGCCGCACGGTTACAGCCGTTCCTGTCTTTCGCCCCGATAAATCTTGAGCAGACAATGGCAGCCCCCGCCGCCATTGCCGAGAACACCTGAATAACAAGATTATTGATAGAATCCACCAGCGATACCGCCGAAATCGCCGCACTGCCTACATTGCTGACCATAACGGTATCCACCATTCCCATAAAGGAATTTAAAATCTGTTCTATAATAATCGGTAACAGCAAAGCAAATAATGCCCTGTTGTCAAACATGCTTGTTTTCTTTTCCATTCTCCTCTCTGCTTCTGCTCTTAACTTCCGAAACATATTTTCTCCTCGTTTTAATCCTGTACGTAATGTGCAAAAGTCTTTCATTCGTGTGCAGGCTTCCGTCAGCGTATCCACATCCGGCAGATAGACAATTCTGAAATGATCCGGTGTATTCCAGTGGAAACCGCCGCCGTGCGTTACCAGAATTTTTTTCTCCTTTAAGAAATCCAGCGCAAATTTCTCATCATCTTTAATATGAAACTTTTTCATATCCATTTTCGGGAAAATGTAAAATGCCGCTTCCGGTTTTACCGCGCTCACACCCGGAATATCATTTAACGCATTGTAAATGTATTCACGCTGTTCATACACCCTGCCTCCCGGCTCTAACATTTCTTTGGTCGAATCCAGCATCTCCAGTGCCTTTGGAATAACGGACTGTGTCGGTACATTTGCACAAAGGCGCATGGATGATAACAGGTTAATGCCCTCAATATAGCCCTTTGCATCGGCTCTTGTCGCCGCTGATACACATCCAGCCGCAGCGGTAGCCCGCAATCAGATGGGACTTTGAAAGTCCGTTAAAGCTGACAACACATAAATCCGGCGCCAGTGAAGCAATGGAAATGTGCTGTTTGCCATCCATCACAAGTCGGTCATAGATTTCATCGGCAAAATCAGCAGTTCATGCTCCCTTGCCAGTTCTACAATCTGCTCTAAAATTTCCTTTGGATATAATGCACCGGTCGGATTGTTCGGATTGATAATAACAATGCCTTTTGTCTTATCCGTAATTTTTTACGCATATCCGCGATATCCGGATACCAGTTAGACTGTTCATCGCACAGGTAATGCACCGCTTTTCCGCCCGCAAGCGTAACCGATGCCGTCCACAGCGGGTAATCCGGTGACGGAACAAGTACTTCATCGCCGTTGTCAAGCAATCCGTTCATAGACAGTGTAATCAGCTCACTGACACCGTTTCCCGTATAAATGTCATTGACACCGACATTCGGGATATTTTTCTTTTTGCAGTATTCCACAATCGCCTGTCTGGATTTTAACAAGCCCCTGGAATCCGAATAGCCTTCCGCATTTTCCAGATTACCGCGCATCATGTCTACCAGCTCCTGTGGTGCTTTAAAACCAAACGGCGCCGGATTTCCGATATTTAATTTTAAAATTTCAACGCCCTGCTCAATCATGCGGTTGGCTTCGTCCATGACCGGACCTCTGATGTCATAACAAACGTTGTCTAATTTTGATGATTTTGCAAATGTTCTCATTTTCTTTACGCCTTTCTTTTCATCATTCATTTTCCGGTGTCTTAAAAATTAATTCGATATCTGTAAATGTCACATCGGCATTTCTTGAAACAAACATTCCCGCATAAACGTGTTCTGCATCAATGCTGGTCAGCCGGAAGTCAAATCCGCCTGTTATGGTCTGTTCTTTGCCGAAGGTGCAGGCATATCCGTCCTGTGTGCTTTCTATCTGAAGTTCAACGACATCGCCCGTTTTGTATGCTCTGGTGCAGATTCCACCCTTCACCAGTTCACCGCTTTTCTTGCAAAGCAGTTCCAGCACTGCGCTCCGTGTGTCAGCAAAGCGGTGCCGCCGCTACATAATCTCCTAAAATATCCGCCGTCGTTTTATCCACATAACAGTCATCACGCACCATTAATCCAAAGGATACCTGATCATTTAAAAATAATCGTGAATTACGGCTTTGCCCGCAGAATAAACGGTCTGTCCGCCGGAATTTTTATAATACATCGCTATGCCGTCCGATACTGCCGCGATCTTTCCGCAGTTATTTTGACTGCAATATGTACTGCATTTTCACCTGCCGGTTCTAAAACAAAATGCTCTTTGGACACTTCTTCAAGCACATCGCCGAATACCGTACCCGAAAAGCCTGCCGCATCTTCCCAGAAACGGCTCTTTGGTAAATCCGAGGTAAATACAACCGGGTGATATTCAGGATTGGATACTAAATATTTACTACGGTCTAAGACTTCTTTTTCATCCGTATCCAAAATGTGTTCGGAAAGCCCTGCCACCTGCTGATTCTTTACTTCATTCAGACAAAGACACGCATTGACCCTTGCACCCCATACATTAGTGTGCGTATTATCCACGCTTGCCGCTTTATCAGACGTCCACGCATGTAAATACACCGTTTCGTCTTTTCCGAGTGTTTCATAAAGTGCCTTTGTCATCTTTGTCATATCCACAACCGGAAGCCCCAGTGTTTTTCCAAGTTCCCGGACTGCCTGCGGATAATCTCCGCCCGGATACGTGCCAAAATCCTGTGTCACATGCAGATCCTGCGCATTCCATTCACCGGTTTTTGTTCTTCTGACAATCGGTGTGCATAAAATCACCTGACAGCCGGCTTTCTGTGCCGGTACAATATAATTATCATATAAAGATGCCGCAAATGAACCTGCCGTTTTATAGTCCCCCTGTGCTGAGGTGAAACGGGCTTCTTCCGTCTTTTCATCATTGTGTCCGAAGCCAATCAGCAAAAAATCGCCTTTCTGCATACCGCCCGTCAATTCTTTATACTGTGGCTCTGTCGTATAGCTTTTACTGCTCCGCCCCGACAGTGCAATATTTTTCACTTCAACCGCATCATCTAAATACGCCGCCAGCTTTGTTCCGTATCCGTACCTCGGATAGTAATATTTATCGTTAAAACTGCTTAATGTTGAATCTCCGATAACCCATAAAACTTTTTTTCTTTCTTTCATGCTGTTCTCCAATTCCGCAGGCATTTCTGCTAATATGATTCATATATTCTACCACCGACATATCACACATTTCAATAGTCAATTGACCCGACTTTTGTGTATAATTCATTTTGTTTTTACATAGATTTATAAAAATATAACTGACCTGCCTGCCAAAGGAGATTTATGTGCGGAATAGCCGGATTTTTCGATGCTGACGCATCTTTTTTATCAAATGAAGAACAATATCAGATACTGCTTGCAAAAATGGGAAGGACTTTAAAACACCGCGGACCGGATGCCTCCGGCACACTGCTCTGCAACCGGTGCGGACTGGCACACCGCCGCCTTTCAATTATTGATATTACGGGCGGCGCACAGCCGATGTCAAAAATTTATTCGGACTACCACTATCACATTGTATACAATGGTGAAATTTATAATACAGATGATTTACGTCACAAACTCACCACCCTCGGGGTTCATTTTAAAACCACTTCAGACACGGAGGTTTTACTGCTGGGTTTCATTCACTTTGGACCGTCTTTTATTCAGGACGTGGATGGCATTTTGCACTTGCCGTTTATGATGAACGCCACGAAACGCTGACACTATTTCGCGACTGCTTCGGTGTAAAGCCGCTTTTTACACACAGACCGGAAACACTTTCGTTTTGCTTCCGAATTAAAGGGACTTTTGCTATCCCGGCATTGCACCCGCTGTTGACAGTAACGGACTGAATGAAATTTTTCCTTAGGTCCGCCCACGCCCGGCTGTGGTGTCTATAAAAATGTGCATGAGGTTCTGCCGGGTTCTTATTTAAGTGTTTCACGTGCCGGTGTCCGAGAAACGACCTATTTCCGGCTGGAATCCCACCCACATGAAGATTCCTACGAAACAACCATTGCAACTGTCCGTGAACTGCTCACCGGTGCAATCCGCCGCCAGATGATTTCCGATGTTCCTATCTGCACTTTCCTTTCCGGAGGAATTGATTCCAGTCTGGTATCTTCCGTATGCGCAGGGGAGTTAAAAAAAGAAGGAAGACAGTTAAAGACCTTTTCCTTTGACTTTACGGACAATGAGAACTATTTTCAATCAAACAGTTTCCAGCCTTCCATGGATAAACCGTATGCCGCAAAAATGGCTTCTTATTTAAACAGTCATCATACTTATCTGGAATGTACCAACCAGACACAGGCGGATTATCTTCTGCGTTCCGTAAAAGCGCACGACCTGCCGTGCATGGCAGACATTGATTCCTCGCTTCTTTATTTCTGCGAGCAGGTAAGCCACACGCACAAGGTTGTAACTGACCGGTGAATGTGCCGATGAGGTATTCGGCGGCTATCCGTGGTTTCACCGGGAATCCATGTTAGACTGTGGCACTTTCCCATGGACACCGACCCTCGCCCGCGGAAATCACTTTTAAATGCGGATTTTGCAAATACCCTGCGTATGGAAGACTATGTAAAAAATGCCTATGACCGCGCTGTCAGTGAAGTCGATATTCTCCCTATGGAAAATGAAACAGAAACGAGCCGCCGCCGTATCGGCTATTTAAGTATCAGATTTTTTATGCAGACACTGTTAAACCGCATGGACAGAACCAGCATGAACACGGGACTGGAAGCGCGTGTGCCGTTTGCCGACAAAAGCTTGTTTCCTACGTTTTAATATCCCGTGGAAATGAAGCAAAAGGCGGACTGGTTAAAATATTCTGCGCCAGTCTGCCGTGGGACTACTGCCGGATGAAATTTTGTTCCGCAAAAAAAGTCCGTATCCCAAAACCTACAATCCGTACTATGAAAATCTGCTGTCTGCCCGCTTAAAAGAAGTACTATCCGACGGAAGCAGTCCGCTCCTGCCGCTCCTTGACCACACCGCCGTACAGAAGTTTTTAGACAATCCGAAAGACTACGGTCAGCCGTGGTACGGACAACTGATGGCAGGTCCGCAGATGACTGCCTATCTGTTGCAGATTCACTACTGGCTGACAGAGTACCATGTGACGATTTTATAGAATGATTTTATAGAATGATTTAATAAAGAAAATTAATTTTGACACAGTGAAATGTACCTGTTAAATATCTGTTAAACGGTTTAAAAATGTTTAAATGTCCCGGTCAAAGTGTTAAACGCACGTTTTTAGAGCGCACGCTGACACTTTGACCGGGACATTTTTATTCTTTGTAGCCTTTTGGGGTTAATTTTCCTGTTTATTTCCCTGTCAAAACGGCGAAGCGATGACCGGCTGTATCTGCTTTCCTGCAAAGCCGCTTCAATTGTATCCGGTATCTTTTCCACATGTGCTATCATGGAATGGTGCTTCTTTTCATAGTTATCCTGTCCAAACGGCACAAAATAAATATTTTTAATATTCATCAGCGTGCCGATATTTTTAAAATTCATGCCGAGCGCATCGTTGGTGGAAATTGAAATCACCAGTGGCTTTTCATTGCGCAGATGTGCTTTTGCCGCCATTAACACGGGCGTATCGGTAATGCCCGCTGCGAGCTTGGCAATCGTATTTCCGGTGCAAGGTGCAATCACCAGCGCATCCAGACTGCTTTTCGGCCCAATCGGTTCTGCTTTTGCAATGGTATCAATGACCTGCTCTCCTGTAATCTCACAGATTTTTTTGCGGAAATCTTCTGCTTTGCCAAACCGTGTATCCATATGTTGTACATTTTCGGAAAAAATAGGAATTACTCTCATTCCCGATGCTGTCAGTGTTTTGATGACACCTGTCATTTTATCAAAGGTGCAAAACGAGCCTGTTATGGCTATACCGATGGTCTTCTTTTCCATGCCGATTCTGCCTTTCTTTAATTGATATGTTGTTCAATGACTTTCATTAAAACTTCCGCCGAGCGCTTCGGCGCATATTTGCCCGGCAGACCGAGTGCCTGTACCGCATTAATTTTATTTGCCCGGCAATACTCAAAATCCGTTCCTCCGGGTCTGGAAGCGATGTCTATAATCGTCACTTCACCGCTTACATTTTCAAGTTCCCTAGACGTCAGCACTTTTTTAGGAACGGTATTAAAAATATACGCATACTCTTTTCCGTATTTCTGCAAATGCGGCAGTAACGGGAATGGCACGCTGTCAAATCCAAAAGCTTCCGCCTGTGCGCGTGCGCTTTCCTTTCGCTCTGCCACGGTCACACGGCTGTACATGCGCATGAGCCGGTCTGCCAGTACTTTTCCGCATCGTCCGTATCCTATTAAAAGACTTTTTGCACCGCACAGATTGATTGTACTGTGAAGAATCGCTTCCGCAACCGCACCTTCTGCCGTTGCCACCGCATTATGATACGCCGTGTCATCTTCCTGCATATACTCAACAAACTCCGGCACATTTTCCACCAAATTTTGTCCGGTTTCTTTTTTGGGCAGGTTACAGCCGAAAATGAACTGTCCTCCATGCACGGAATCCGCCACCTGGTCATAATACGCCCTGCTGTCCGAAACCGGCAGAAGTACCGCATCATACTCTGCCGCATCAACCGGTGTCAGTGTCTGAATCCATTCTGTATGATGTCCCTGCTGTTCTAACATTTCTTTTAAATATTGCTGTCTGACATCGGTGCCCATCAGCAAAAATTTCTTTTTCATATGCGCCTCCCATTTCCCTATAATTTATCCTATGCCATAAGACCTGTCCTTGATTATACGCGCTTGAATTCCTTTCGGAAATAGGTTATACTATAATATAATTATTTTTACATTTTATATAGTTTTATAAAATGTTGTGGAGGGATTTTACATATGTCAATTACGGCTAAAGAATTAGCAAAACAACTGGGGCTTTCGCCGTCCGCTGTATCCATTGCTTTAAACAACAAGCCCGGAATCAGCACCGAAACACGAAAGAAAATTTTAGATGCGGCGCGCGTAAGCAACTACGACTTTTCAAAAATCGGAGAGAAAAAAACAACAGCCGGTACAATTTATTTTTTAATTTATATTAAAGACGGAGCGGTTGTTTATGAAAATCCGTTTATCACACAGGTTCAGGAAGGTATTGCCACCGCCTGCGCACAGCATGAATACAAACTGCTGGTACGGAATCTCTATGAAGAAGGGGACGTTTTAGAACAGTTAAACAACATCATTTATTCAAACTGTGCCGGACTGATTATTTTAGGAACGGAAATGCAGAAGCCTGATTTTATGTATCTGAAAAACCTGACTGTGCCGATTGTGCTTTTGGATACTTACTGCGACTTTCCGAATGTGGACTGCGTGATGATTAACAATATGCAGGGTGCTTTTAATGCAACGGTTCGTCTGATTCACAAGCACATCGGACAACCGGGATATTTACACTCCTCTTATCCGATTCATTCTTTTGAGGAACGGTGTGAGGGCTTTTACCGTGCACTGCGCAAAAACGGACTTCCGTCTTCCAAATCGGTTGTCCACCTGCTCTCACCTTCCGTAGAGGGCGCTTATGCAGATATGCTGGAACTGCTGGAACAAAACACGCCGCTTGCTTCCTGTTATTTTGCAGACAATGACAACATCGCTATCGGCGCAATGAAAGCTTTTCAGCATAAAGGTTATAAAATACCGGCAGATATTTCGATTATCGGCTTTGACAATATGCCGTTAAGCACCAGTGTGATTCCGGCATTAAGCACGATTCACGTTCCGAAGCAGAATCTTGGCAAAACCGCTGCAGAACGACTGATTAATGTGATTGAATCGGATGAATACTATTCTGTGAAGATTGAAATTTCCGCGACGTATATTGCGCGGAAGTCGGTGATTTAAGAGGGCAGAAAACACCCCGCTATCTCAACGTTGGCACTTGACTTCGATAGCGGGGTGTTTTCTGCATGTGGAGTGGTGGTGGCTAAACAGTACTTCTGTCTTACCTTTGGTGCTTGACTTCGATAGCGGGGTGTTTTCTGCATGTGGAGTGGTGGTGGCTAAACAGTACTTCTGTCTTACCGTTGGTGCTTGACTTCGATAGCGGGGTGTTTTCTGCCTGCGACTTCCAGTACAGGATTTACTTAATCTTTATAAATAAACGTAACAAAAAGCTGCAGCCCAGTGGTATTCCACCACCAAGCCGCAGCCTTTTCTTTTATTCAATTGGTTTACTTACTTATTTAATGACTTTAAAACAGCATTGCTTAATGAACCGACTGTCTTGTTGTAGTAATCCATACCTTCATCTACTGTCATGTAACCCAAAGCTACCTGTGCAATAACATATGTTCTTGCTGTGTTAATATCACCGATATTATTAGATAACTCTGCTGTCATCGGAAGCGGTACGGCTACCTGAGAGTTTTCAGCGAAGAATTCACCGTTTTCTCTTGCAACTTCAGGAATTAAGGATTCACCTACATAACCATTTGTGAAGTTTGCAATAGAAAGGATTGGGTCAATGTGGTTCTTTGTCTGCCACTGATCCGGTTTTTCAATACCCGGAAGGTAATGGAACTGTCCTTCTGTGTATGTCTTTGGCTGGTCTTCCTTCTTCTGTACCGTAACTGTTTCTGCCTTGTCATCCCAGTGTGTACCCTTTGCACCGTGTGTCCAAAGCATCTGTACATCGCCGCCGTCTAACATCTTATCAATGAAATACTTAAAGATTCCTTCCGGATTCTTTGCAGCTGATGTGATACACCAGCATGGTGCGATTCTTTCTGTATAAGCACCCAGTTCTTTGATTGGCTTAATGGCAATGAGTTCATCGTCCAAGCCCTTGTTTGCAAGGTTTGTCTTTAACGTATTTGCCCATGTACCTGCCCAGTATGTAAATACACCGGTTTCTGTTGACGGGTCTGTTGAATAGAACTTATCTCTTGCATTGGCTGTTGAGTTATTTACGGATTCCCTATCAATAACACCGTCATTTACGGCTGTCTGGAGTCTTTGAAGAGCTTCTTTCATTTCCTGCTGTGCAAATCCATCTACATATTTTCCTGAAGTATCCTTGTAGAAAGTATACTGTGCTTTCTGATAAAATTCAGGCAGATAGTTTGTATTCGGTGCTTCCGGATGGATAAAACCAGGAGAAGAAATAACATAATGTCCCATTGTCTGTGCCATCTGCTTTAAATAGCCGTAATATGTATTAAAATCCATCTGTACATCTTTTACCTTGGAAGCATCAATGCCTGCCTTGTCAAGCCATGCTTTCTTTACATATGTACAACATCCGTTACCACGGTAAAGAGATAATCCGTACATTGCCTTTGTTCCATCTTCACCGTTTACCATCAGTGCGGAAAGAACATTGTCGGCTGTGCTGATTAATCTTCCGGAATTCTTTGTTTCTGAATGTTCCCATGCATCTGTCATATTCCAAAGGAAACCGTTTGATGCATACAGTGCATAATAATCAGATGAAAGCAGTACAACGTCCGGCATGGTATCGTCTGAGTTAAATGCATTGGCTACGGCATCATAGTAGCTTGCATGGTCAGGACGTGTCCATTTAATATCAAGTCCTGTTGCTTCATTTAACTGTTTGTAAAATGCCTCTGCTCCATTTGTTTCTGTAACAACTGTACCATCACACATTACGGTAAATGTATCCGGCTTTGTTACTTCTTTGTTTTCTGATGTTCCCTGGCTTGTTGTTCCTTTACTGCTTCCGCAGGCTACCAGTCCGAGCACAGACGTTACGGTAAGACCTACCGCAGTAAGCTTTTTCACTGTTTTTCTCATAAAACACCCTCCAATTAGTTTTATTTTGTAAAAGTTTTATAGGTTTATGATGATGTATTGGTTAGGTACATCATATTGTGTATTATATGTGCAGATTGTACTAAATGAAATACATTTTTAGTAGATTTACTAAATTTTACCTAAATTGCAAACCATTTTACAAATCTCATTTATGAAAGTGCTTTAAAACGAAATTACGGTGTCAGATAGTTTTCACGGATATGCTGTTCCCTTGCTTTAACCTCCGCTTCAAACTCCCTTGCCGACATCAAAGGCACCTGCCCACGGATAATCACCTGTTCAAGCCCGTCCGAGGTTGCAACCGTGACTTTATATTTTCTGCCATTTTCATGTGCAAATTTTTCAATATAAGCATCTGCCGTTTCAGCTTCTTTTGTGTAGACCACATGAATATTGTAATAATCCGTAAACTCTGTCACATGTCCTTTCACACGATACGCATCAAATACAACAATCAGCTCACACTGGCGGCTTCCCTGATAATTGCACAAAATGTCCAAAAGCCGGCCTCTCGCACTGTCAATATTGACAGCCGCCAGCTCCTTTAATTCCTGCCATGCAAAAATAATGTTATAGCCGTCTACTAAAAGATATTCCTTCTGCGCCGGCTGGTCGTAGCTGCGCACTGTCATTCCCGAAGTCTTTGGCAGTGTATCCACGCGGGTAATCGTTCTTTTTTTCGTACCGGTACGCGGCATGGACTTATCCCTTTTATTGGCATAATAGGTCTGGCGTAAAATCTCATCAATTTCTTCCGTGCCAATCCACTCATCCGACACGCTTCTTGCAGCGGCTTTCTGCGGCTGCATCTCGTCTTTACGCTTTTCCTTTAAAATGCTTTCAAGATGCATATACTCCGGCACTTCCTGCCAGCCGACTACAAACCCCGAACCATGCGCACAAAAGACAGAATCCGCCGGATTGTCCAAATCCCGTTCCGCAATGTAGCCGCATGTTTTAAAACTTCATTCTGATTGTGACAGACTTCATAACCTTTCAGGTTACAGAACAACCTGCCTGTACCCTTGCTGTAGGCAACCACTTCTTTATAATAGTCTTTCATCGTAGAAACCGGGGCTTCTCCCGTAATCACTGCCATGCCTGCTTCGTGTGTCTGCTGTAACGCAAATGTGCCGCACATCCTTTCAATATCCGTCATTGCCCTGCCGACTGCCGTTTCCGGAATTTCCAGCCTGAATTCATAATACGGCTCTAACAGCACACTTTCTGCCTGCATTAAGCCCTGCCGCACCGCACGGTATGTCGCCTGTCTGAAATCACCGCCTTCGGTATGCTTCTGGTGTGCCCTTCCCGCCTTTAACGTAATCTTCATATCGGTAATAACACTGCCGGTCAGCACACCTAAATGTTCTTTTCATACAAATGCGTCAACACCAGTCTCTGCCAGTTTTATCGAGCTGTTCCTCACTGCAGTCTGCGGCAAAGACAAGCCCGCTTCCCCGCGGCAGCGGTTCTAAAAGTAAATGAACCTCCGCATAGTGGCGCAGTGGTTCAAAATGTCCTACACCCTCTACCGTATTTTGAATGGTTTCTTTATAGACAATGCTTCCCGTGCCGAATTCCACGCTGACACCAAACCGCTCCTGTATCAGGCTTTTTAAAATTTCAATCTGGACTTCGCCCATCACCTGTACATATATCTGCTGTAATTTTTCATTCCATACAATATGTAACTGTGGTTCTTCTTCCTCTAACTCCCGCAGCTTCGGTAAAAATACCGCCGCATCACAGCCTGCCGGAAGTTCAATACAATACGTAAGCACCGGCTCTAAAAACGGAACAACCGTCCCTGCCTGTGTGCCAAGCCCCTGTCCCGGATACGTCTTTGTCAGTCCCGTTACCGCACAGACCACACCGGCTTGCACCTGCGCCGGTGCGGTATATTTTTCACCGGAATAAATGCGGATTTGATTGACCTTTTCCGACCATTTTTCCGAATCTTTTCCGCCGCTTAACAATTCTTTATTCTTTAAAATGCCGCCGGTCAGCTTCATATACGTCAGGCGCGCACCCTGCTCATCTCTTGCGATTTTAAATACGCGCGCCCCAAACTCCCTGGTATATGCCGGCTGTTTTGCATACAGTGTCACCGCCTCAAGCAGTTCCTTTACACCGGTCATTTTAATGCCGAACCGAAAAAGCACGGAAAAGCTCTCTTGATGCAATCAGTTCTTTGATAACGTCCGTTTCAATGCTGCCGCTATTCAGATAATCATTTAATACTGATTCATCACAAAGCGCCACATTTTCAAAGAATTCTTCCGGATTGTCGTCTTTTTTTGAAAAATCCACACACGAAACACTAAACTCCCGCTGTAACTGTGATAAAACCACCTGTTTGTCCGTTCCCGGCTGGTCCATTTTGTTGACAAATAAAAATACCGGGATTTTATACCGGTTTAACAGACGCCACAATGTCCGTGTATGCCCCTGTATGCCATCTGCGCCGCTGACAACCAGAATGGCGTAATCCAGTACCTGTAATGTCCGCTCCATTTCTGCCGAAAATCCACATGTCCCGCGTATCTAACAGCGTTATCTCACAGTCTTTCCAGTAAATCTGCGCCTGCTTTGAAAATCGTAATACCGCGCGTCCGCTCCAGTTCAAAATTATCAAAATACGCATCTTTATTATCTACTCTGCCAACTTTACGGATACTTCCCCTGTATACAAAGTCCCTCTGACAAGGTCGTCTTTCCCGCATCTACATGGGCAAGGACTGCCATACAGAATCTTTTTATTTTATGTTCCTGCTGATTCATTCTTCTGCACCCTGCTCTTTCCTGTGAATATAATGTACATTACATTCTATCATGCACGCAAAATGTCTGCAATCCCTCATTCATTTGCGGAATTGCAGACATTTACCCTCATATTTTATTTTCTTTTATCTGGTTTTTACACTGCGGCTGCCTTGTCTAAAATTTCATTTAATGCAGCCTGGCTGCTTGTGTGGCATCTGATAATATTCGCATTGGCGCGTTCAGCTTCAACAACTGCGCAGCGCGCCATTTTATGTGACACCGTATTGGTAAATAAAATCACCAGATCCGGGCTTCCAATCTGGCTTGACAGATTTGCACTCATCTGTGTAAATACCTTTGCCTTACATTTATGTTCTTTACAGATTTTCTTGTACTGACTGACCATACGGTCATGTCCCCCAACAATTACAACACTCATGCTTTCTCCTTATCTGACTAGATAAGCTGGCTTCCCAGCTTTTCACAAGCCGCTATTGCTTCATCATCCGGTGCTTCCATGCAGATAACGCCTTCTCCTCCGACAATTTCTGCACCTGCTGCTTTCATTCTTTCTTCCCAGTCTCTCATCCACTGACCGTCACCCCAGCCGTAAGAACCGAATAAACCGATTTTCTTGCCGGATACACTCTTTTCAAGTTCTTCCACAAAAGGTTCCATTTCTGATTCTTCAAGAACCTCTGCACCCATTGCCGGGCATCCTAATGCAAATACAGCTTCACCCGCCAAGTCCTGTGGTGTAATATCCGATACCGCAACACATTCCGCGCTGCCGCCTGCCGCTGTGATTCCTTTTGCAACTGCCTCTGCCATTGTCTGTGTGTTGCCTGTCTGTGACCAATAAACTACTTTTGCCATGTTCATCCTCATTTCCTGCACTGGTTTGTGCATATTTTTTTGTCTGCTTCCTTTAGATAACTGCTTCCCGCAGTTCCTCATAATGAAACATCATTATTATTTCCTGAATATCCATTCCGTATGACAGCAGCCGTATCATCTGTTCTTTTGCCTGTTCAAAACATCCAAACAAATCCACCTTCTGCTGTAAATCAGAATAAACCTTCCAATAGCCTGTATAGAGAAAATTCCTGCCCCGGTTGTTAATAAAGCCTTTTACATCTTCCAGCGGATATCCTAAAAGCACACCCATTTCATGTGGAAAATCCTTTGTTGTACACAGATTGTCGCAGTAACGCTTTTTGAATAAATCCAAAACATCTTCTACCGCAAACTGTGTGTATCCGTAGGATTTTAAAAATGCTCTCGTATCCGCTTCTAAAAGCTGCTGCTGTAATTCCTGCTCCTTGTACAGCAGAAGAATGACTTTTTCATCTGTCTGCCGCAGCAGATAACAGGAAATATCCGTTTCCTTTAACACCTCAAGTATACGCGGATAAAACGCCCGGCTTACACTTAACATATTGGAAACCTTTAATCCGGCAAGCACCGGTGCACATTGCAGAACCATCTGCAAATCCACTGTACTGCTGTCGATTTTCTGCACAAGCTTTAAAATCTCCCGGCTCATACTTTCTCCTCCATATAAAACCATAGTTAGTTTTATCTAACCTCTTTACAATGGTTAGTATACACTAACTCGTTGTATCCGTCAAGTATCTTTTTATTATTTTTTATGTGCAGTCCGGTATCTGCACAATAAAAAATCCGGACGATTTTTCACCGTCCGGATTTTTTCCGTATACCGCATTTTTACACACTCAGCTTTTTATCCATTAACCATGCTGACGCCACATACAGCAGTGTGTTAATAACAAGGAAGAAAAGAATTTCCACACTGCTTTGCATTACCTGTGAAGATTTGCTTATCGCATTTAAAATTGCATTATCGGCGCTTACAACTCCCCAGAAGCATAAAATATATGCCACAAAAACAATAAATGAGGTCAGCTTAGTTTTATGCACCAGTGTATATATCAGCGTTTCCACAAAATATCCAAGCACTACAATAAATACCCATGTAACAAAAACCGTCAAAATCTTCTGGACTGCAAAACCCCAGTCCACTCTGACAGAATAATTAATTTCTAAAATGTTCTGTACCAGTGTCATCAGTTCTCTGACACTGCTGTACTTTATCAGGAAAACCGAACCGCACAGCACCGCCACGATACCGTAAATCAGCATGGTAAAAAAGATTTGCAGTACCGCCGAAATCATTTTTGCGCCAAGAATCTCATAGGAAGACTTCGGAACAAGAAACAGCATATAACTCTGTTTGGTCTTTAAATCCTTATCATATACGCTCAAGCTTTCTACCGCCACATACAATCCCGCAAAAACCATAACGGTAAATATCAGCATAGTTGCGATTGCCGCATGGGTTTCCTTATCTATCACGCACGCAATTCCGAAATACAGTGTCAGTACCCCTAATATTGCCGCAATAATTATTTTTGAAAACATCTGCTTTTTAAATTCATACTTCATCAGCTTTAACATACTCTTAACCTCTCTTTCCGCCCTTACGCATATATTTCCTTATAAAGTTCTACAATAGACTTGCCTCGCTGCTCCCTTATCTGCTCGGCTTCACCCTGTAAAATGTTTCTGCCCTCTTTTATAAAGATCACAGAATCCACTACCGCCTCAAGTTCATCGACCAGATGGCTTGAAATGACAACACTGCTTTCTTCACCAACCGCATTTAAAATCGTTGTAACTACCTTTTCTCTTGCAATAATATCAATACCGTTTAACGGTTCGTCTAACAGATAGAGCTTTGCGGCTCTTGCAAGTGTTGCTGCAATCTTTAACTTGGCAGCCATGCCGGAAGACAGCTTGCTGGCTTTATCCTCCATCCGTAAATCCATATCGGCTATCAGCTTTGCGTATTTTTCCATATCAAAATCTTCAAAAAAGTCCCGGTAATAAATTCCCACATCCTTTACTGTCATAAAGGAGTAGAAAAAGCTTTCGGTCGGCAGATAAGCGATTTCTCTTTTGGACTGCACGCCTATCGGCTCATTTTCATAAAGAATCGTTCCGCTTGTCGGCTTTACAAGTCCTGCAATCATCTTCATAAACGTCGTCTTTCCGCTCCCGTTCGGGCCTAAAAGTGCGTAAATCTTTCCATTTTCAAGTGACAGGCTGATATTCTCCACAGCCGTCTTATTAAAATACGTTTTCTTAACATCTGAACAATTTAACATATATTCCTCTCCAATCTACAATCAATCTATTTGCGGCACTTGTGGCGCAAATAGCTGTGTGAAAAATTTTAATTTATGATTTTTCACACTTCCCTCCATTCCGCATTTCCGCTTTACTTCCTTTAAAATTTCGCCGACACCTCTGCCAGCAGTTCCTCTTTGCTGTATCCTAAATCCTGCATTTCTTTGATAAAATTACTGATAAATTCCTGTGCCATAGACTCCCGCAGGGCTTTAAACACCGCGGCATCCTCGGTTACAAATGTTCCGAGCCCTCTTTTGGTATAGCACATATTCTGAAGTTCCATTTCTTTATAAACCCTCCCCGCCGTATTCGGATTGATGTGATATAAAACCGCCAGTTCTCTTGTGGATGGCAGTTTCGCACCCATTGGAAGCTTTCCTGTAATAATATCCTTTTTTATCTGATTGATAACCTGAATGTAAATCGGGATATTATTTTCAAATTCCATTCGTTGTCCTCCTTTCTTTTGTGTATCAGTGAACTAGTTATATAGTACACTATGATAATGGTGTTGTCAATGTTCTTTTTTCAAGAAATTTTTCTGTCCTTTTATGCAAAAGATTCATACAAAAGCACCGAAACAGCTGCTGTTACTGTTTCGGTGCTTTTAAAGTTATTTATAGAGAACCACGATGTCCTCCGGCTCGATAAACGTCTTTCCGTCTGGAATAATGTTGCGTTCATTTCTCTTAATCAGCGCAATCAGGACATTTTCCGGAAGATTTAGGTCCTCAATTCTTTGGTTGCCCCACGGATGATTTTTGTCAATAAAAATTTCTTCCAGTCCTTCGTCATCATCCGGGTTATAGGTCGGCACGCTTAAAATCAGGCTGTCCCCTGCCAGAATCTGCGTATTGCCGCGTGTGATAATCGTTTCATCATCACGCTTAATCATGAGTGCCAGTGCGCCTGTCGGCATATGTACCTCGCTGATATGCTTATTTTCCCAGTTATGTCCCTTTGGAATATACATGCGCATCAGCGTAATTGCCGACTCTTCCTGATAGTCATTAAATGTCTTTTGGACATCTGCCTTATCATCAATCATATCCAGTTTCCGTGAAACATACGGAAGCAGTGTGCCCTGTACCGCAACAGATAACAGCGAAATCATAAAGACAATGTGAAATAAATCTCTTGAAATGTCATTTCCCGCCGCCATGGCAAATATCGAGAATACAATCGATGAAGCACCTCTAAGCCCCGCCCACGAAACCAGCAGACATTGATTCAGTGAACAGTGAAACGGCTTTAAAATGAGCAGAACCGTGAGCGGTCTTGCAATCAGCAGGATAAACAGTGCGATAACAATCGCCGTTCCCATGATATACGGAAATTTGTGCGGAAATGACAGCAGACCCAGTAAAAAGAATATCACAATCTGGGATAATCCCGTCACTCCGTCAAAAACGGAATAATTTCTTTTTATTGCGGATACTGCTGTTTCCATAAGAATCCCCAAAAGGTAGATACTTAAAATGCATTTCCGCCCACCAGTGACGAAAGCCCATGCCAAACAGCACCAGCGCCAGTATAAATACCGTATACATACCGTTTGTTACCACTCTTGTCTTTGTCAGCACCCATATACCAAATACGGCAAGCACAACACCGATTGCCACACCGTATACAATCTGCGCAAAAATAGCATACGGCACAGTTGAAAGATTTTCACCGTTTACCAGAGAAATACCAACCACCGTCAGCATATACGCCGTCGGATCATTACTGCCGCTTTCGATTTCAAGCAGGGAAGCCACGCCGTCTTTTAAATTCAGCTTTTTCTTTCGTAAAATGGAAAATACACTCGCAGCATCCGTACAGGAAATGACCGCTCCCAAAAGGAAACCCTCTGCGAAACGAAACTTTAATACCACACAGCAAAATGCCATAGTGAGAAACCCGGTCAGAAATACGCCGGCCGTTGACAATAACAATGATTTGACTGCAACCGGCTTTGCCGCCTTCCACTTGGTGTTGAAGCCGCCGTAAAACATAATAAATCCCAGTGCAATCGTACAAATCTGTTCGGTTACTGCAAAGTTATCAAATGGAATCTTTACAATTCCATCACTGCCAAACAGCATACCGATTCCGATAAACAAAATTAACGCAGGCATTCCGAATTTGCCCGAAAACTTATCCGCAATAATACATAACACCAGTATTAATGCTATCAACATCAATTCTACTACCATTCTTCCTCCTGTTTTCCCATTTTTATGCTGTCAAAGCATCCTGTTATGCCTGACATCTTTTATTAGAATATCATATGAATTGTCAGAAAAAAAGCACAAATCCGAATTTTTATTCAGACTTGTGCTTTTTATTCTAAACCATTTTGCTATAAAACAGACTTCTATACAGATTCCATGCACTGCGCTGCCTGCTGTTCTATCTGTTTCTCAATCTGATTTCTGTCTTTACCGGTTACAAACACCAGTTCGCTGTACAATTTATCCTCTGCCAGCTTAAAATAGCGGTCGTCTAAAACCGTTGCTTTTTTGCCGCTTGAAATGCGCTCCTGTCTGCGCAGATACATATTTTTAATAATTTTTACCAGTTCCCGCAAATCACAGCTTTTGATTGCTTCTTTATATACATTTTCCCGCAGCTTTTCATTTTCAACCCATGCCGCCTGAATTGCAGGAATTTCACGAATCAGCGTGTCTGCCTCCTGCTTTGTAATGACTTTGCGCGTCTGGACTTTGCTGCTTTCCACCGGACTGTAAATCCGTCCGTTCTTTTCCTTTTGCGGAACCAGCAGATAATACTGCCTTTTAGAACTGCCGCCCGGCAGTTCCAGTTGTGTAATGTCTTTTACTTCACAGATTCCGTCGTTTCCATGTACCACATACTCACCGATCTGAAACATTGTTTCCTCCATTCTTCTGCAAACCAACATTTTACCTACATATTTGTGATACCTGTGAATTGTTCCGTGCTGTGCACTCCCACAATCCGCCCTGGTATCATCTTCATTTTAAAGGATTTTTCCCCTTTTCGTAAGTTCTTTTTATTTTTTTTTGCAGATTAAACAATATTTCTAAATAACTTCCGGCGAATAAGCGATTATTAATTTTATCCCAGTGCCACGTCTAATATCATCATCACGACAAATCCCACACCAAAGCCCAGTGTTCCGATGTTGGAGTGACTGCCCTCCGAAGCTTCGGGTATCAGTTCTTCTACAACCACATAGAGCATCGCACCGGCGGCAAATGATAAAATATAGGGCAGAATCGGTGTTAAAATGCCCGCAAATGCAATCGTAATCACTGCTCCTATCGGTTCTACAATGCCTGAAAGCGTGCCGTATACAAATGCCTTTAAACGGCTCTGTCCCTCACTGCGAAGGGGCAGTGAAATCACCGCCCCCTCTGGGAAATTCTGAATGGCGATACCCATCGCAAGTGCCGCCGCCCCGGCAAGCGTAATTGTTCCTTCCCCGGACAGATATCCGGCAAATGCCACACCGACTGCCATACCCTCCGGGATATTATGCAGCGTTACCGCAAGGACAAGCATCGTTGTTTTTTTTAAATGGGCAGGCAGCCCTTCCGACTTTTCCGCTCCTAAATGCAGGTGCGGAACCAGTCTGTCCATGAGCAGTAAAAATGCCATGCCGACGGCAATTCCCACTGCCCCCGGAACAAATGCCATTCTCCCCATATCCTCACTCATTTCAATCGCAGGAATTAAAAGTGACCACACGGATGCCGCCACCATAACGCCGGAAGCAAAACCCAGCAGCCCTTTCTGCACCAGCGCCGGTATCTGATTTTTTAAGAAAAATACACACGCTGCTCCCAGTGCCGTCCCCACAAACGGAATCAAAATTCCTATTAAAACATCAATACTCATGCCCTCCTCCATTCTGCCGGCAAATCATACCAACGTTTCTGCAAGTTCAATTTACTTTGAACCGCACAACCGCCTTAAATAAATCTCCGTCAATCTCGATTGAAAATGTTCCGTTCTGTACCTCTGTGAAGCTTTTCACAATCGCCAGTCCGATGCCACTTCCGCTTTCGTGACGGGATTTGTCCCCGCGCACAAAACGCTCCACGATTTCTTCCGGTGTAAAATTCATCTGTGCTTCTGAAATATTTTTAAATACAATTTCCGTGTATTCAGGCTGTGCCGTGGCGCTCACATAAACCCGCGTGCCGGGCAGTGTGTACTTTGCAATATTCGTAAACAGATTTTCAAAAATACGGTACGTCTTATCACCGTCTAATGCCTGCACAATGCCGTTTTCAGGTGCATCAAGAATCACCGTCAGATTTTTTTGTTTTAACAAATCTTCCGTTTCCGCCTGTGCCTGCTGTATCAGTGCAACGACATTCAGCTCCACGGGATTTAACTCAATATTGCCGCTGTTGACCTTGCTGACTTCAAACAAATCTTCTATCAGATTATTTAACCGGTCAATATAATGCTGTAAATTTTCCAGATACACCTGCTTATCCTGCTCGCTTACATTGTTCTGTCCCAGCAGTTCCGCATAATTTTTTATGCCGGTCAGCGGCGTTTTTAAATCGTGCGAAACGTTGCTTATCAGTTCTGTCTTCATGTTCTGCGATTTCATTTCCTCACAGACCGCCTTTTCAAAGCCGGTACGGACATTTTTAAATTCTTCACCCAGCGCATTAAAAATGCCGACATCCTGTATAATTTCTTCATCAAATCTGCCGTCTGCAAGCTGGTGTGCTTCTTTTAACAAAACCTGATAATCCTTCTGTACTTTTTTTAGCTTCTTCCTGATATAGAAAAACAACAGCACGCTGTAAAGGACTGAAAGCACAATACCAAAACTCCAAAAGCACGCAATCACACCGACGATTACCATCTGTATCAGTACATACTTTAAAAGCACCGTATCTGTTTTGTCGCTCAAATCCACCTCTGAAAGCTTTTCAAAGCGTCTTTTCACATTTCCGCAGATGCTTCCGATAAGGGAATCTTCTTTCCAATACCGGCAAAAACCTGATGTCAGCATATATTTGATTTCAAAAATACCCATGGCTGTAAACAATCCTGTAAGCATCATTCCGATAAACTGTAACACAACAGGCACAAGCTCTGCATACGGTATTCCAAGCATTTGCAGTGCTGTCTGCAATTCCCCGGTCATGGTATACACGTCCAAAAATGCCATGCCGATGTACGCAAGACAAAGCACCGTCCCTAAAAATGCCCATTTGATTTCCGCCTTTATTTTTCGCATAAATGCGAATGGGTTGACTTCCTGTTCCACACTCACCGGATAAAACAGAATATATAAACCGATAAAAAATACCATCATACAGCACGTAACAGCTAAAAATCTGCCGCTCATTTCTCCATGAACAAGATTCCCGGTATTGTACCAGATGATATCATTATTTTCAGTCAGATTCTGCGGAATGGCAAATTCAGCTTTGAGATTCTGCGGCACACGAAGCTGAATCTGGGATTTTGGAATACTCTTTCCATAAATCTCATACGTTTCTCTCGCATTGCTGGTAGAAATTGAGATACTGTTTTTAAGCAGCTGGTATGCACTCATATAAGTAAAATCCGTAGAAACATAATCTCCCGTACTTGTTACATTTCCATCGGCATCATAAGTAAATGTACTGTACATCTGATGGTCTTTTACAAAAAGTGACGTATCGCCGCCCTCTGTTTTTTCGCCGGTAGCCGTATTGGTAATACGATATGCAAAATTGGGCGAGTTGATAAAATCTGCCCTTGCTGTAAGCAGTTCTTCTTCCATAACATATTCCAGTTCTGAACGGATACTGTATGGAACATCTTCTCCCAGCGACAGCACGGAATAGTCTTTATTGACAACACGTGTCTGATCAAGCATAAACAGCAGCATTTCCCTGCTGACTGCACTGACATCTACTGTCTGCGTACCCTGATTTTCTGATTGAATATTCCGGCACAGCAAAATCATGCCGATTGATATCACGCTTAAAAGGGCCACAAGTCCAAGCACAAATACTCTTTTTTTCTTCTTTTCCATAAACGTTCTCCTTCCTGCAAACGTTTTTATTTTTCAATTTTGTAACCGATACCCCACACCACTTTCAGATACCGTGGATTTCTGGGATTGACTTCAATTTTTTCACGCAGCTTTCGGACATGTACCATGATGGTTTCGGTGTTTATGGCTTCCTCTTTCCAGACATTTTCATAAATCTGTTCTGCCGAATAAACCCTGCCCGGTGATCGCATTAAAAGCTCCAAAATCGCGTATTCTTTTGGGGTCAGCTTTACATTTTTTCCGTCCACCGTAAGCTGTTTGGTATACAAATCCAGTTCCAGTCCGCCTGCCGTCAGCGTATGCGCTTCTTCTGTTTCTTTTTGGGACGCGGCTGCCGCATTTTTTAACCGCAAAATCTGTTCATACCGGCGCAGATTGGCATGGACTCTTGCGAGCAGTTCCATTGAGCCAAAGGGCTTTGTGATATAATCGTCTGCACCGATATTTAACCCTGTGATTTTATCAATGTCTTCTGATTTGGCACTTAAAAATATCAACGGGAAATCATATTTTTCACGCAGCTTCATCGTCATGGTAATTCCATCCATAACCGGCATCATAATATCTACGATTGCCAGATGAATGGTGTGATTTTCTACCATTTCAAGTCCCTGTACGCCGTTTTCGGCTTCATAAACATAATACCCCTGATTTTTTAAGTAAATCGTTATGGCATCCCGTATTCCTTTTTCATCTTCAACAACTAATATATTAGCTTCCATTGCTTCCTCCTTTTCTAAGCATGCATGTAGTATAGGAAGGAAATCTTAGAAAGGAGTTTTGATTCTTCTTAAATTTTTCTTAACAAATTAAGCACTGCAATGTCGTTTTTATAAATCTGCCCTCTTGAGTGCTGCTTCTAAGCCTACTTTTCCTATTTTGCGATACTGTAACGCCGCTGAAACACCGTATGATTCCAGTCCCAATACAACTGCCCACACATAATTTGCCGGGTCCACGTAGTAGGTAAGCCAGCCTGCCATTTCCTGCATAAAATAGTCGTAAAGCATCCGCATCACAACAGCCGCAATGCCAAGGCTTAACAATACAGAAATCACGGCTGCAATCGTGGTAGACATCATATACAGCTTTGCGGTTTCTGATTTATTATACCCTAAAATACGCAGCATGGAAATTGCCGTTGCATTTTTTTCCACCACAATTTTTGACAGCAGATAGAAAATCAGGACTGCCATAAATACGGAAAATACTGTTATCAGCGGGAACATCTGTCCCATGGAATCCTTTAACTGTCGCACAACCTTTGTCATATCATCATATGTAATCGTTGCCGCTACTGCCTTACTGTCCAAATCGGTCAGTTCTTCATTGCTGAAATATCCGTTAAAATAGCCTTCTTCCTTGTCAAACAGTTCTTCAAACCGGCTGTTGCTTATAAATAACGTAAAGGATGCCGGATAAGGATACGTGCCAAGGATTTCAAATTCATAGGTGTCATCGCTGTACTCGTCTTTTAGCGCAAGCATATCGCCGACTGAAAGTTTATATTTTTCTAAAATACCCTCAGAAGCATAGACCCCGTTGCCGTTTTTGTGTAACTCAATGCCTGTAATGTAATCTGAATCTTCACGGATGCCGTAGACATTGATTTCTTCCTTTAATTTTCTGTCGGTTTTATCCAGTATCAGTGACTTGACCGCATACTTTTCCGCAGCTTCATTTTTCGTCTGCACCGGCATTTTTAACACGTACTGGTAATCGCTGATCATATTTTCCTCTACCAGCATACCGTAGTGGTCTAAAAGCGGTGTCATCAAAAGTCCGAAGAAAATGAGCAGACTTGCAAATGTTACGCCTAAAACATCACAAGATAATTTACCTTGTTCTGAATCAGGATACGCATCCGGAATCTTGCCATAAAGAAACCTTTGGCAGGCGCACTGCCTTTTTCACGCCAGTGGTTTAAATCGTGGCGCAGGAATTTAAGCGGTGATAATTTTAACTTTGTATACAATACAATTGTATTGACCACAATCATAATCATGCACGGCACAACCGTTGTAATCACAAATGCATAAGGATTCCACAATGTAATATATGTCGGAAGACTGTAACTGTGATAATACATTCCTGCCATGACATCTTTAAATACTGTATATCCCAATATATTTCCCAGCACACAGGAAATCAGTGTTACCGTAACCGGAAGTGTAATATAGTGACGCAGCAGTTCACCTCTGGTAAAGCCAAGCGCCCTCATTGTACCGATTTCAGAAGCTTCCTTTTCAATAATGCTTGCAATCGTTACACTGAAAATAAATGCCAGAATAACCATGATGACATATAAAAGTACCTGGATCATGCTCTTATCACTGCCCATATCATCACCCGTAAAATGAATGGCCTGATTTTCTACTGCCGGTGTAATATTGGTAATGCCCGCCCGCAGGGAAACGAGCTGTTTTAAAATGTCATCGGACAAATCACGCTGCTGTGAATCCGTCAAATCCGTCTTATTATTTTTCCATGAATATATGAAATGCTCCGTTCCCGCATCCAGTTTGTCATACTGACCTTTCGTTACAATGGCAACACCAAAGTTTGTTGCATCAAACATCATATCCGAATTGTTCTGAAACTGCGCGCTATAATCGGACAGTGCCACTGTTCCTACAATCTCAAGCTTCTCTCCGCCAAGAACAACCGAATCCCCGATTTTTAATTCCCTGTTTTCGGCAAACAGGCGGTCGAGTGCAATCTCTCCATCCTTCTGCGGTGCTCTGCCTTCCATGACACACACCAGGTTTATATCATTTCTCTCGCCGAAAATACGCAGTGTCGCATTTGAGATGGCTTTTGGTACTTCCTTATAAAAGTTCTCATACAGCACCACATCATTTTCTGATTCTACTTTTTTAAGCAGCACCGCATCTGCCTTTTGTTCCAATTCAAAATTGCCGTCTTCAATATTGTATTTTTCAAAGCTTTCATCGTATGCATGGGTCATGCTGTTATCAGCGACCAGAAAACCTGAAATAAACCCGATTGTCAGTGTTATAAACAAAAATATCACGGCATATTTTCCGAAATCCTGCTTTAATTCCCTTAAAAAACGCTTTCGCAATGGATTTTTCATGCTGTTTACCTCCCCGTTTTACCACTCTAACTGCTCCGCCGGTACTTTAGCGGCATTCATTTCAACATCCTGAATCTGACCGTCTTTGAGCTTTACAATCTGGTCTGCCATATTTTTAATCGCGTCATTGTGGGTGACTATGACAATTGTATTGCCGTATTTCTGATTGACCCGCTCAATCAGTGCCAGAATATCCTTTGAGGTATGATAATCAAGGCGCCGGTCGGCTCGTCGCAGAGCAGAATATCCGGATTTTTCACGATTGCCCTGCCGATTGCCGTCCGCTGCTGCTGACCGCCGGACAACTGGCTCGGAATTTTGTTCTGATGTTCTGTCAGTCCCAGCACATCAAGCAGTTCATCAATATCTAACGGCTGGCTGCTTAAATATGCGCCGACTTCGATATTTTCACGTACCGTCAGATTTCCGATAAGATTATATGCCTGAAATACATAGCCTAAATGCTTTCTTCTGTATTCTGTCAGCTGCCTGTCGTTCATGCCCTGCATAACCTCGCCTGCTACGGTAACACTGCCGGAATCTGCCGTGTCAATGCCTCCTACGATATTAAGCAGTGTAGATTTTCCCGAACCGGAAGGTCCCAGCAGTACGCAGATTTTCCCTTTCTCCACACCAAGCTGTATCCCTTTTAAAACCTCCACTTTGTTTTCACCCGTTCCATAACTTTTCCGTAATTGTTCAATCTCTAAAAACATAAATTTCTCCTTACCGACTATGTTCATTTATCGTAACATAAAAAGAGTTAGACACTGCTAACTTCTTTCATAATGTTAGCCATGTCTAACTCTTTTGTCAAGTTCTATTTATTTCCCCTATCTTCTTTCCCTGCGCATAAATCTAAACTGCTTTTTCTTCCGGTATTTCTTTCATATGACAAATGCTTAAAAACAGACTGCGTTCCGCAATTCTTAACTGCAATGTTCCCCACTGTGTATAATAATCTACATTTTCATACAGTTTACGGATACAATTGCCGTAAAACGGCTCCGTTATCCTTGTTGTGTACCTCATTTCAATATAACAGTACATTGCATAAATAAGCACAATCTTTGTTCCTGCGGCATACGCTTCCAGACTTGTATACTCACGAAAAATGCGATTTAAATACGCATCCCGTGCCAAAAACGCATAAAATTTCTTCTTACAGCTGTTAAAATCACCCTGTTTAAACAGCTCCTCCTCAATCCGCACTGCCACTGCATGGCACATTCCCTCAAATACCGATTCCATTCCCGTAACCCGCACAAGCTGTGCCTTTCCAAGCCACGAAAGTCTTTGCGGCAGTGTAGAAGATTCAACCCCGTATAAAAATACAACAATTTTAATTCTGCCCTTTTCAAAGCTGCTTTTTAAAATATTCAGCTCCACAAGAGCTGTTATATCCTGTATCAGCTGCGGTGTTAAAACTACTACGGCTTCCTGATGCCTTGCGATACTTTCACATTCCTGTTCATACGTCACCTCCCTCATAATATTTTTCTCTCCGTCTTCTTCAGGCATTGTAAATCCCCAATTTTCCAAGTGATACAAAACGGCTTTTGCATGACTTTCGTTTTTGCTTCTAGAATAGCAAACGTACATTTTTCCTCCTCCAGTTTCTTTTGTACTCATTCCCCCTGAAAAATGTATTCTGTATTATAATAACACATTTTTATAATTATAAGTATTATCACATTAAATCCTGTATTTTTTCAAATAAATCATATGACCATACACTATTTTACCCACTCGTTATAAATTTCACTATGTTCAGTACGCCGAAACCCTGCTGATTTTCCGGAATGGCAATAGTTTCACAGCACTTTAACAGCCGCATTTTTACACCTTTCGGTGTATAGTCCGGTCTTTCCTCTAAAAGTCTGGCAACTGCTCCGCTGACAATGGGAGCAGACATTGATGTTCCGCTTTTTTTTGTATATGCATCCTTACGGTTGCTGCACGCAATAATATTGGATCCTGTCACAACAACCTCTGGCTTGATCACACATTCCTCCGTCGGTCCTCTGCCGGAATAATACCGCACTTTCCTTCCGCGTACACCAGAAAAATTGGTATCGTCATACGAACCGACGGTTATAATTTTTTTACAGTTTCCCGGTGCGGTGATACTGTTTCTGTCCGGTCCGCTGTTTCCTGCCGCCGCTACCACAACAATTCCGGCATCCCATAGCTGTTCCACCTGCCGGTTAAGCTGTTTTTCTTCCTGCACATCATGGTCCGGTACCGTTCCGAACGAAATATTAACAACCCGGATATTATACCGCTCTCTCTGTTCTAAAATCCATCGGAGTCCTTCCACCACATCTGAAATTTTCCCGTTTCCCTGTGCATCCAGAACTTTTACGCCTATCAGTGCCGAATGCGGGCAATTCCTTTATACCGTCCACGGATGCACTCCGTCCTATGATTCCCGCGATATGTGTCCCATGTCCGCTATCATCATAAACGCTGTTTTCCCATGAACCAAATCAACGAAACCGGTAATACGGCTGAATCTCTATGCCGGTAAATTCCTGTATCCTGTCTGCATACAACTCCTCACTTTCGAGCAGCTTTGTCATAAATCTGCGATGTAAATACCCCAAAGCTATTTACCCTCCACCTATCTGTATTTATTATATGGTAAATATCTTCAATGTTACTACTTGCACCCGGCGATTTCTCATCTGCCAAAAATGCTGTTTATTTTTCATGCTTGATAATATTTGCTTTTTCCCTGCAAATATTTTATAATAAAGTATCAGAATTCATTTGCAGGATTTGTGACTTTGCGCACTTGGCACAAGCCTGTTATGTGCAATACAACTTAGAATTACAAAGCGTGCGCAGAAATGAGGATTAATATGGATAAGAAAAGAATCGTTGTTGCTCTCGGAAGAAATTCTTTTGGTGAAACTTTCCCGGAACAGCAGGAAAATGTTAAAAAAGCTGCTGCTGCAATTGCAGATTTAGTAGAAGAAAAATATCAGATTGTCATTACGCACAGCAACGGTCCGCAGGTCGGCATGATTCAGACTGCAATGACTGAATTTGCCCGTTTAAATCCAGACGACAGAACCGTTGCCCCGATGTCCGTCTGCGGTGCAATGAGTGAGGGATATATCGGTTACGACTTACAGAATGCAATCCGCGAGGAATTATTAAACCGCGGCATTTATAAAACTGTTTCTACAATCATTACACAGGTCCGTGTAGACCCGTTTGATGCGGCATTCAGCGAACCTTCCAAAATCATTGGCAGATTTATGTCAAAAGAAGAAGCCGAAGCCGAGGAAGAAAAAGGCAACCATGTTGTTGAAGAAGAACCGGGTAAATTCAGAAGAATTATCGCTGCTCCACTGCCAATCGACATTTATGAAATTGATGCCGTAAAGGCACTGCTTGATGCAGACCAGATTGTAATCGCTGCCGGCGGCGGTGGTATTCCTGTACTACAGCAGGGAACACATTTAAAAGGTGCCAGCGCCATTATCGAAAAGGACTACACTGCTGCCAAACTGGCAGAACTGGTCAACGCACAGACTTTATTATTCCTGACAGCATACGACAATCTTACAATTGAAAAAGGAACACCAAATGAAAAAGTCTTTGAACAGGTTTCTGCTTCCGACTTACACACTTATATCAAAGCCGGTCATTTCCCTGCAAAGACAACATTTCCAAAGGTTGACGCTTCCATTCGTTTCGTAACTGCTGATTCCGAAAGAAAGGCCGTTATTTCAAACCTTGACAAGGCAAAATCAAGTCTTGCCGGAAAGACAGGAACAACAATTACCGCATAAAAATATTGCGTAAAAAATTAAGGAGAAATTTCTGATTTTAGAAATTTCTCCTTTTTGTTTGCTTTTGTTGACTGTTGCTTTACTCTGCCGTAGTTGATTCTGTCTGTACGGTTTCCTGCTGTGTCTGATATACCGCATTGGTTACATCTAACATAAAATAGTTTAACAAGACCATTAACAACGCAAGAACTACGATAACAACCAGCGGTATCCACGGATTCTTTTTCTTCTGTGACTGATTCTTTTAAATGTACTGCTATTGACCTGATTTGCCATTTTTTTCTCCATTTCTTTTAATTTACTTTACTCAGATATATGGACTCTAATATTTTAGTTCCTGTTTTAGTTTTAAAAATATTTTCTTTGATTTTCCGGATAGAATCCAGCCCCTGCTTACTGCTGTCCAAGCCGTCTTCATTGATATTTACCAGAAAATCTGCCTCAACTAAAATCTGATAATCCATTCCCTCTATTTTATCATAGGTGTGATGGTGTCCAATCAGATATGCCACCCGCTCTGTCACCGGCGCCGGAAATTCCAGTTTCTTTAAAATTACAGCAGCCACCGGTGGTCCCTCCAGTTCCTGATACTTTCCTGCACTGGATTGATATTTTTCCTCTGATATTTTAATGCCGATATCATGAAGCACTGCCGCGGTTTCCAGACATTCCATTGTAAATAAATCCAGCTGTTCCTTCTCTCCAATCGCCTTTGCAAAACCATATACTTTCAGCAAATGGCTGATTCTGCGAATATCATTTTCAAAATAAGCAATTGCAGCCTCAATGACCTTTCCTGTTTCCATACTAAACTCCATTCCTAAGTGATTTTTTATCTGCGATTAAAACAATTTGTATTATTATACTATACCCCTTCTTTGAAGACAACTGTTATCCGAAAACAAAATGCCCTTTAAAAATTTCATAAAAATTTCATCTGAAATTACGGTCAAATAAATATAGACAAATGCGTTATAGTATGTTATTATCTGTATACTAAGAATACGAAAGGTGGTGAAAATATGTCAAACGAGTTATCCAACAAAACCGTAACCTACTTATTAGGGGAAATATCTGGTATGCTGGAAAATATGCAGAATTCTCTTCGTACTGAAATCGCCGAAACGCGGGATTCTTTGCAAAGTTCCCTCCGTGCCGAAATCGCTGAAACAAGGGATTCCTTGCAGAATTCTCTTCGTGCTGAAATCGCCGAAACGCGGGATTCCCTGCAGAATTCCCTCCGTGCCGAAATCGCCGAAACACGCGAAGCCCTGCATGCTGAGATTGCTGAAACAAGGGATTCCCTGCAGAATTCCCTCCGTGCCGAAATCGCCGAAACAAGGGATTCCTTGCAGAATTCCCTCCGTGCTGAAATCGCCGAAACGCGGGAAACCCTGCATGCTGAGATTGCTGAAACAAGGGATTCTTTGCAAAGTTCTCTCCGTGCCGAAATCACCGAAACACGCGAAACCCTGCATGCTGAGATTGCTAAAACAAGGGATTCTTTGCAAAGCTCCCTCCGTACTGAAATCGCCGAAACAAGGGATTCTTTGCAGTCACAGCTTACGCAGATTAACCTCACACTGGAACAGAATGTTGTTCCACGTCTGAACACGATTGAGTCCTGCTATGTATCTACATATGAAAGATATTCCCAGGGTATAAACCAGCTTGAATCAATCCAGTCTGATATCCTTGTTATGAAGGATGTCATTATGAAGCACAGTACACAGCTTGCAAAGATTTCCTAATTCTTGTGCTTTTATTTCCTAAAAAATCGTGGAAAACAAACACGGTCTTGTCTTTGTTTTCCACGATGATATTAAAATTATTCAAGCACGATATCTTTCCCCAATGAAAATGAATAGATAATTTTTTCCTTTACAGGTTTCTGAAGCAGCTGCGACAGCGCTTTTGCATAGTATTCTAACTGGAGTGCATACCGCCTGCGCAATTCGTCTTCACCGCCTTTTTTTGACACCTTATCCGTTTTGTAATCCACCAGAATAAGACTTCCATCTTCTTCAAAATATACATCAATAACACCCTGGATCAACTGTCCGCCATTGTTTTTATCCGGCTGGTTCGTATCGTCCTGTTTTGATTTATCAGACTGTTCGGATAAATCAATAAAGACAAACGGTTGTTCCGTATGAAAAACACCTGCCTGTTTTGCCCGTTTCATCCGTTCAAACAGTGGATTTTTCATAAATGCAACAATATCGGATACACGGATACTGTCCGCCTGCTGTTTGGTAAGCTTTTTTCCTCTACAAGCCGCTTTAAAATGCTTTTACAGCAGTATTTTCTGGTTCTGTATCATAGTCCATACATTCCATCACGCGATGATATGCTGTACCTCCGGCTTCCCTGTAACGTCTTTTTCCTGCCTGCGATAAATTCCGGCAATAATTCATCTTCATTTTGTTCATCCACTGCCTGTTTTAAGCTTTCCGGCATATAGGCAGTTTCTGCAAAATCCGAATCCTGCTGCATTTTCTTTAATTCCGACACTGTGACCTTCGGTTTCATAACCGGTTCATCGGCATACGGATAATCCGGCAGTTTTTCTAATTCCTGTCCTGCCGGATTCTGCTGCCCAGTGCCATTCCCGGCATCATTCATCTCTGCCTTTGCAACTTCTCCTGCTTCCGCTGCCTGCCGCATATCAGACTCCGCCTGCCCTGCTTCTTTTGAAATATCCGTCTCTGCCTGTGATACTTCCATTGAAATATCATCACTTACCTGCAATTCTTCTTTCTTAAATTCCACAATCTGAAACGTCCCTTTACGCAGATTCTGCGGCAGCAATACTGCCGGCATGACCATATCAAAATAATTTTTCAAACCGGCTTCATACGAGTACGAATACCAGCCTCCGGCAAGCAATTCATCTGAAACCGCCTGCCAGCCCTCTACTGCTTTTTGTGCGTCTTTTACGGTGCCAATCATATACAGCTTTTCCCTCGCTCTTGTCATGGCAACATACAGCACACGCAGTTCCTCGCTGATTGTTTCCTGTATAAGCTTTTGTGATACCGCTGATTTTAACAGAGTCGGATTCTTGATACGTTTATCTAAATGTACCACATTTGTTCCGACACCAAAGTCCGTATCCAGGACCACTTCCCCGCGGGAATCCATCTGGTTAATGCTCTTTCCCATTCCTGCCAGAATGACAACCGGAAATTCCAGCCCCTTACTTTTATGAATACTCATCACACGCACCAGATTTTCATTTTCACCAAGCACGGAAGCTTCCGCAAAATCCACCTCGTATTTTTTAAGGCGCTCAATATAGCGCAGAAACTGAAACAGTCCGCTGTAACTGGTCTTTTCAAATGCCGCCGCCTTTGTATAAAGCATATCCAGATTTGCCTGCCGCTGAGTACCTGCCGGCATTGTTCCGGCATAGTGGTAATATCCCGTATCATACATCAGCTCCCACAAAACATCACTGACCGGATAACGCTCTGCCTTTTCCCTGAAACTGTCGAGTTGTTTTAAAAATTGCACGACTTTTTCATCATCGCTTTCCTGCATGACGTCATACAAATGCTTTGTGGTGTCTTTCATGCGAATCTGTGTGAGTTCTTCCGTTGTAAATCTGCCAAAAAAGGACAGCATGACCGCCGCCATGGGAATATCCTGCAACGGATTATCTATTACGGCAAGATACGATAACAGCAGTTTGACCTCACGCACATCAAAATATCCTTCTGACGCGTCACAATATGCCGGAATATCTTCATTCATCAGCACATTGACAAATGTATCCGCCCAGCCGCTGACAGTCCTTGTCAGAATCACGATGTCACTGTAACGGATTCTCCTGTAGCCGTTTTCGGCATTTTTATCATAAACCATATAAAACTGCCGTCTTCCTTTGGCTGTGTCAGCCGTTGAATCAAAGCCGCGGCAGCAGCGCCTTCACGCTCTCTTGCGGAACGGTCTTCGTCCTCCGGGGAAAGTTTTTCCTGATTCATATCAATCATATAAATCATCGTATCCGGATCATCTGCAAATGTCATCGCATTTTCATTCTGCGCCTGATATTTCGGATACTCAAACCCGGCATTTAACCTTGCCCTGTCATCATACTCAATCTCTGCAAAATACGGATTCATCGCCCTGTAAAAAACATCATTCGTACATTCAAGTACATTTTCGCGGCTTCGGAATTGGTCTGCAGTTCAATCCTGACATTCGGACTGTCCGTATCGGTATATGTACTGTACTTATCCATAAACAGCTTCGGACACGCCAGACGGAACTTGTAAATGCTCTGCTTCACATCACCCACCATGTAGATATTGTTATCCGCTTCATTGTATTTTCCCTTAGATACCGCAGTCAGAATAACCTCCTGAAGCATATTACTGTCCTGATATTCGTCTATGAGAATCTCCTCGTAATATGCACTAAATCATCTGCCGCTTTGGTGTATTCCATGCCGTTTTCTGTTTTGACTAAAATATTTAGTGCCATATGCTCCATATCGTTAAAATCAATGACATTTCTTTCACGCTTTTCTGTATCCATGCGCCTGTAAAAATCCTGTGCGAGTGTCATCATCATTTCAACTGCCGGTTTATTTTCCCGGATATCCTCTAATAAATTTGCAAATTCCTTTGTAAATAATTTCGCCTGTAATGTCTTTGTCACATAAGCCTTATATTCATCGCGGATTTGCTTGACTGCTGCCTTCTTTACCTCTGAAATGTCCTTACTGCGGCTTCTTCCCAACGTTTCAAAAGACAGCAGGCGCACTTTACGCACCAGTTCTTCATAACTCTGTGTATCCAGAATCTGACGGATTCCCGCATGGTCAGACTGTACTGCTGCTGCATACATCAGCGGTCCATCCGGCTCATTGCAGATACTTTCCAGTTTTTCATACTGTCTGTCATAGTCTTTAAAACGTCTTCTGACCGTATCAAAAAGATAACTGATTGCGGCATTTTGTTCTGCCGTGTCGATATCTGCCTGCCTGTAAATGCACAGGCAGTCTTTAAACCATTCCTCCGGCCACGGATAGCTTCTTGCAAAGCGGTATAATTTTAAAATAATATCCACGATTTTCGTATCGTCACGTCCCGTTCCATACGCATCGACAAAATCAAAGAACACCTGATTTTCAGAAGCATAATATTCCTCCAGCATCTCCTCCATAACATCATTTTCAAGCAGCTTCATTTCACCTTCGTCCGCAATCCTGAAACCCGGATCTAATTCAATATCCGTAAAATAATTGCGCACAATATTTAAACAGAAGCTGTCAATCGTCGTAATCGGGGCATTGTGAATCAACGTCATCTGACGGATTAACCGCTCGTTTCCCGGATTCTCCTGTAGCATTGCATCGAGCGCCTCACGGATTCTCTGCTTCATTTCCGCCGCCGCCGCCTTGGTAAAGGTTACAACGACCATTCTGTCCACGTCTGTGCCATCTTCTGCCGTGATTTTTCGGATAATGCGTTCTACCAGCACCGCCGTTTTACCCGAACCTGCGGCGGCAGCAACTAAAATATTACAGCCGTTTGTCCGGATTGCCTTGAACTGTTTTTCTGTCCAGCGGTTTGCCATTTTCATCAACTCCTTCCCTGATTTTTTTCCATATTTCCTCATCACTGAATGTCTTTAAGCTGCGGGACTGCCCTCCCGGAATATCCGGTGAAAAACCGCATACCGCATGGTACGGACAATAGGTACAGGCATCTTCCTTCTGCGTGTGGTACGGATTAACGTCCACATTTCCACCAAAAATTCCCGCCGCCATATCTGCCGACTTTTCGGTGACATAGTCTGTGAGCTGTTCAAACTTCTGCGTGCTGTAAATGTGGCTTCGCATATCCAGCTCCCCGTTTGATTTAAACGCAACCGGAATAACCGCCGACTTTCCTCCGCGGTCATCCATTTTACGGATAATTTCCGTATCCTCATTGACAACACCTTTCATACGCAGATTTTCCAATATCATTTCATCAACGGCTTCACGATAATCTGCATCTTCTTCATCGGGCATGCTCTGTACTTCTATAATCGGATTGTCAATATTGTAATAAAGAATCCCCGCCGGAATAATATTCTTATCCGGGTGCCGCTTCTTTTCGATGCGCTGTGCCGCCTTCATATATGTTACAAGCTGTAATTTTAAGCCGTAAAATGTCTTTAACAAATCAAAATCCGATTTGCCGGTTTTGTAATCCACCACGCGCACATAAACATTGTTATCATCTTCACAAATATCAATGCGGTCAATTTTGCCCTGCATATAAAGCGACTTGTCACCAAGTACCTCATGCTCATCAACTAAAAAGTTCATTTCATATGCATCGGGTGCAAATTCACCGCGTTCTAACTGCTTTCCGATTGCCCAGACCGTCCTGTCCGCCAAATCGGTGAGCCTTTTAATCATGTATTCGTTACGGCTGTTATCCTTTAAAATGGTGTTGCCGTACTCTGCAGCAATCCGCACAACGCTTTCGGATACGCGCTTTTTTCGTTCTTCATCGGATAACAGGGAAAAGGATTTTTTCTCCTCTTTTAACTGCCGCGACACATCTTCCAAAACACCGTGCAGAACCGTACCGAAATCCTGTACCGCAAAACGGTATTCTTCTCTTTGTGAAAGCTTTAAGCCATATTCCAGAAAATACGCAAAACGGCAGGAAGCATACGTTTCAAATGCCGAAATACTACCCTTTAGCTGTGTTCCGTATAACAAAAGCGCCGCATTTTCACTCAACGTCTTAATATAATTTTCCGTATTCCACTCAATATCCTGCTTCGGAATCTTTAAATAGACAAACTGTCCATCCTGCCCGTCGGCATCCGTTATGCGCACATCCGGAAACATGCGTCTTACATTACGGATTAAATATGACGGAAGTGCCGTCTTTCCGTCACTGCTTTTTTTTGCATACGATAAATACAGCCGGTGTGAAGCCTTTGTCATCATCAGATACAGATAAAATTTCTGTATAAATGCTTTTTCCCTTGCAGAAGGTGACAGTACGATTTCCTGTGCTTCCAGTATACTGCGGTCGGTTTCCGACAGCACACTGCAATTTTCATTTTTCTTTGGCACAACACCGTCATTGACTCCCGCAAAAAACAGCACTTTGACATTGTCAAGACGTGTTCTTTCGATATCACCAATCATCACACAGTCGGAGGTCGGCGGAAGCAGTCCCACTTTCATTTCTTCAAAGCCCGCCGCTACAATCCTGTTAAATTCCTTTAATGAAACATTTTCTTCACCGAGCAGTTCCACAATCCTGTCAAACAATTCAAGCACCTTTGCATAGAGCTGTTCATATTCATTGCCGGCAGGTTCACACTCCGAAAGCGCCTTTATCTGCTCGGCACTGTGCAGAGCCGTCACAAATTCATAAACGGCTGTGACATATGCCCGCACATTGGCTTCTTTATCCTTTAAAACCGCCTCCAGATTCAAAAACGGCGCCATAATCTGCTCCCGCAGGGCATTTAACGTTTCCAGTTCCGGCTGGTACATGCTTCTTTTCATTTTCTTTTTCCACGGTTCATGCCATGCACGGCTGCCGCGGATACCTACCGCCAGACAGTAATTTTCCAGCATATCGATGTCATGTCTTGAAATGCCGGTCAGCCCCGTACGCAGATATCGGAACATCGTGTCATACGGATATCCTTTTTCTACAATCTCCAAGGCACTGCAAAGCATTTCCACATACGGATTGGCGGCGACAGAGCGTTTATAATCCAAAAACGCCGGAATGTCATTTTGTTTCATCATATTGGCGGCAACTTTTCCGTATGTTTCCAAATCTGCCGTAACAACGGCAATATCACGATAACGAAAGCCCTCTTTTCTTGTCAGCTGTAAAATCTCGGATACGATATACTGCAATTCCTCTTTGGGATTACTACCCTCGTAAATGCGGATATTTTCCGGTGTACCGGTGTACACACCGCCCTTATAGCGGAACAGATTTCTTTCAAGATATGCTAAGTCCTTCGCACCCTCATAGCGGTAATTGATGTCCCTGTCCACGCACACGGTATCGTCAACGTTGATTCCTTCTTCCTCACAAATCGCAATTAGACGGTTCATCATCTCTTTACTCATAAAAAACAGGTTGTTCCAGCTTTCATGTCCTGTCGGACGTTCCTTTTATCAATCGTTACTGATATTTTAATACCTTTGCTGTATACCAGCAACAGACGCATGAGTTTGTACTGAATCGGTGTAAACCCGGTAAATCCATCAAAATAATTTCCGAACCGGCAATCAGCTTTGATTTTTCCACCAGTCCGCATAATACGTCTAAAATTTCCTCAGACGTAATATAATTGGTTGACAAAAATGCCATAAATTCTTTGTAAACCAGACGGATATCTTTTAATTTTGCGGAGAGCTGCTGCTTTTCTTTGACATTCTCTCCGATTTCACCAAGCTGCTGCGGTGTAATACCATATTGAAGCAGTTCGGAAATCACGGATTTTAACTCCGAAACAAAACCTGTTTTTTCAATACTGCTGCCAAAGTAATCCAGCTTTTTCTTCTCTTTTTCAAGTACGCGCCGTACAATCAGGTTCTTTCCGGTATCGTCTAATACCGGACGGTTTCCGCCGCCCAGTTCTTCAAATACCTTGTATGCAAGGCGTTCAAAGCTGACAACATCAATATTTAAAATCCCCTTGCGTGAATGCATATGCACCAGTTTTTTGTGTTTCCATAGTATATTGTTCAGGAACAACCACAATAAAATTGTCATGCGGTCTTCTGACAGATTCTTCACAGACTAAACGGCTTAAATATTCTGATTTTCCTGCACCGCTTCCCCCTGTAATAAACTGTAAGGACATATTTCCCTCATTTCTGCCGGACCTCCGGCGATTATTCTGTCATGATTCAATCATTTTCTGCATATAGTATACCATCAATGATAACAATTATGGAAGTGTGTGGATATGAATTCAAAGACAAAAATTATCGTTTTACACCGCCGTGAACTGCTGATTGGTGCCATTGCCGCGGTGATTGCCATTCTTTTACTGATTTTTATGATTTCATCGCTTGCAGGCGGCTCTAAAGATGCCGCAGCCAGCTCTGTCAACGGTGCCAAATCTGTTTCTGCGGGTGTTTCCGCCTGCTATACACCGGGTGTTTACAGAGCCGGTGTTTCTTTAAACGGCAACGCCGTAGATATCGAAGTGACAGTCGATAAAAACAGTATTCAGAATATTGCACTCGTAAACTTATCCGAACCGGTTACAACGCTCTACCCTTCTTTGGAAAGCACCTTTTCCGAACTGTGTGCTTCCGTAATTGAAAGCGGTTCTACCAAAAATATTACATATCCCGCTGAGAACAAATACACCGCTACAATGCTTCTGAATGCCATTCAGACAGCACTCGATAAATGCACGATACAATAAAAAGGCTGTGGCACGCAATCAGGATTTCTGATTTTTGTGCCACAGCTCTTTTCCTTTTATGCACCAAAGTAGCTGACTTCTTCTGCCTGTTCTACATTGTAAAATCCGGCATAGCCGCGCTCCTCTAATTTACTTAAAAACTTACCGGTCTTTTTCGGTTTTATATAAAGGGATGCAATCATGCCTTCACTTCTTAACTTTTCAGCTGTCTTGACAGCTTCTGTTAAATGTCCGTCTTCATATAATACGGCAATCTTTTTACTGCCGTCCGGAATTTCAATGCCGTTCTGCATAAGGATAGAGAAAATACGCTCAAATCCGATTGAAAATCCGACTGCCGGAATGGACTGGTTTAAAAACTTGCCAATCAGATTGTCATATCTTCCACCGCCTGCGATTGCGCCCTTAAAGTCAATGCTTTCCACTTCAAAAACGGTTCCTGTGTAGTATCCCTGTCCTCTGACCAGTGATAAATCAAAGACCACATCGTATGCCCCTGCTGAAAGTGCCTTCACTGTTGTCATAATCTTTTCAAGACTCTCTGCCGGTTCTTTATCTTCCAGCATATCCTTTAAAGAATCCAGACTAAAATCATTTTTTTCAAGGAACTGTGTAAACTTTGTAATGGCTTCTTTTGCAAATCCTTTTTCTGTCAGTTCTGCTTCTACACCGTCCATGCCGATTTTATCCAGCTTATCAAATGTAATGCACACACTGTCTAATTCATTTTCCGCAAAGCCCATCTGCATTAATACGGCACGTAACAGTCTTCTGTCGTTTAACTTAACTTTGAAATTCTTCATGCCGATTGCCTGTAATGCCTTTGTGGTTGTTAAAATCAGTTCGATTTCCGAATCGTTGGATTCTGAACCGATAATATCAATATCACACTGGATAAATTCTCTTAATCTGCCCTTCTGCGGACGTTCTGCACGATACACACGGTCCATCTGGATACATTTCATCGGAAGTGTCAGCTTGTCTTTATTATTCGCATAATATCTGCTGAGCGGCAGTGTCAAATCATAACGCAGTCCCATATCCGCAAGCACATTCTCATTTTCCGAAGTCACGCCTGATGCCAGTGCCTTATCCAGCTTGTCGCCGCGCTTCATAATCTTGAAAATGAGGTTCAGATTTTCTCCGCCATCACTTTTATCCAGATTTTCAATATCTTCAATTACAGGTGTAATAATATGTTCAAATCCATTGGCAAGATAGACTTCAAGAATCTTCTGCTGTAAATAATCCCTGATTTCCACTTCCTTTGGAAGATAATCGTTTGTTCCTTTAACCGGTGTAACCTTCATAATTGCCTCCTAGACTTTTCCTTAAACTCACTTCTTCTTATCATACCATATCCGGCATTTGAAATACAAGGTCTTTCACACACTTCTTTGCGCCCTAAGCACACGGTCATCACACAGTTTCTTTTTTACGGTTTAAATAAGACACTGCCGAAAGTGCCGCAACATTGCCCTGTCCCGCCGCTTTAATATACTGATACGGCGTTCCCGCAATATCGCCGCAGGCAAATAATCCCGCCACATTCGTTTCCATCTGCAGATTGACGGCGGCATGATTTTTTTCGGTCTTTAAGCCCGGAACGAGCTGTCCCGGAAAGACGGCTTCCCGTAAAATGAAAATGCCGTCCACCGGATACAGCTTTCCGTCAGTCTTTAACTGCTCCACTTTCATCGTGCCGGTAATCTCTGCCGGCTTTTCCGTACAGATTTCAATGTTACCGGAAAGCCCCGGCAATACAGCTTCTTTGCCCATTGGAAAGTATAACACTTTTCCCACAATTTCCGCTAAATACTGTGCTTCCTCAACGGATTCTTTAGTATATCCGATAACTGCGACCGTCTTTCCTTTAAAACTGTGCATCACACGTTGCAAATAGCTGACGCCGCGTCCCAAAAATTCATTTTCACCCGGAAACGGCTTATCCGCCGTCATGCCGCAGGCTAAAATCACGCTGTCTGCCCGGTACTGCTCCTGTCCTGCCTGAATGGCAAAATAACTGCCCATTGCATAAACGGCATGAACTCTTTTTTTCGTAACCGCAATCTGCAATTCGTCCAAATGTCTTTTATATGCCTGTGCCAGCTCCTCTCCCGAAACGGCAGGCAGTCCCGGATAATTTAAAATCCGGTGTGCTTTTGCCACCTTACTGCTCACCGGCTCAGCGCCGAACAAAAATATCTCTTTATTTCTGATTTTTGCGGTAATAGCGGCAGAAATGCCCGCCGGTCCTGTACCGATAATCGCAATGTCCGCAGTCTTTATATCCTGTGCCACTTGTCATGCTCCTTTCACTTTTTTGCATTTTTCTTCAGTGCTTTTCAAATTTTTTCGCACCTCTGCACCATATTACTCTGTTAGTATATTGCAAAATATGTATGTCATACCCGTTCTTATCCGCAATCCACGGTAATTTTCGTATCCGATAAAAATCTGTTCTCTGTCCGTGTCCTCACATATTTGCACTTACCTTAATTATAAATGGAATACCACCGTTGCCACATTAAAGTATATCAGTATTGAACAGGTATCCACAATCGTTGTAATCAGCGGCGATGCCATAATTGCCGGGTCAAAATGCAGCTTCTTTGCAAGCAGTGGCAGAATACAGCCGATAAGCTTTGCAAAATAACTGTAATAACCAGTGAAATTGAAATGACAACCGCCAGTGAAAAGTTCTTATACATCAGCAGGATTCTAAGCCCGTTTGCCAGTGCCAGAATCACACCGACAATAATTGAAATCCGGAATTCCTTAAACATCACCTTAAAAATATCACGAAAGGTAATTTCTCCCAGTGCAATCCCACGGATAATCAGCGTGGAACTTTGTGAACCGCAGTTACCGCCTGTATCCATCAGCATTGGAATAAAGGATACTAAAATCGGCACTGCCGCAAACGCATTTTCATAGTGTGTGATAATCACGCCCGTTGCCGTAGCGGATAACATCAGCACCAAAAGCCACACAATTCTGTTTTTGGCATGTGTCAGCACCGGTGTTTCAAAGTAAGATTTTTCACTCGGATTGACTGCTGCCATGAGTGATATATCCTCTGTCGCTTCATCAACCACAACATCGAGTGCATCATCGACCGTAACGATTCCGACCATACATTCATCGGTATCCAGAACCGGAAGTGCCAGCAAATCATATTTTGAAAATAACTGTCCGACCTGCTCCTGGTCATCGCCCGTATGCACAAAAATAATCTCTGTCCGCATAAGTTCTTCAATCGTTTTGTCGTCATCTGCCACCATTAAGTCTTTGGCGGTCACAATGCCTACCAGTCTGCGCGCTTCAAGCACATAGCAGGTATAAATCGTTTCCTTGTGGATTCCTACTTCTTTAATATGTGCCATTGCCTGCTTTACGGTCATGGTGCGCTTGAGTGACACATATTCTGTTGTCATAATGCTGCCTGCGCTGTCCTGCGGATAATCCAGCAGAATATTAATCTGCGCACGCTTCTGCGGATTGATATTGGATAAAATCCTTGTTACGACATTTGCCGGTAAATCTTCCAGTAAATCCACGGTATCGTCCATAAACATATCGTCTATGATTTCTTTTAATTCCGTTTCCGTGAAAGCATCAATCAGACAGCTCTGTGTTGCATTGCTCATATTGGCAAAAACTTCGGCTGCCTTTGCTTTCGGAATCAGACGGAATGCCTGTGCAAGTTCCTTTTCTTCAAATTCTGACAGCAGTGAGGCAATGTCTACTGCATTCATCACATTTAAAATGCTTCTGATTGCTTTGAATTCTCTTGCTGCCAGAAGTTCCATAAAAATGTTCTTCTCCATTTTCTATGCTCCCTTCTGTCGTATCCGTATTCTGTAAATTTTCCGAATGATAACTGACGCCCGAATCCATTTGCCTCACCTCCTTTAATACTAAAAAAACTCCGTCTGACGACGGAGTTTGAAATTCAATCTTAATCTTTGCGCACCTGTTTCTTTATCTGGCGCTGTGCTTCCGTCGTCCAAGCTTTAGCATCACAGGGCATATTAGTTGCATTAGGTTATGCCTTAAACCGACATAGCCTGCTGACCAACGATTTGTGTCTCCACAAATTTGCGGCAGCAACCTTAGGAAAATCCAAATCCCTGTGGTAACCTCACCTACCGAAGTATTTCGTTTTTTTCATTATAGACACAGAAAATAAAATCTGTCAACTGCTTTTTCGTAAAAATCATACCGTGTTTTTCTTCGTCCATAAAATAAAGCCTTGCGCCGAAATCCGGGAAGTAACGCACTTCATCATTCAGTCCCGTTGCGCAGAATGCCTGCTTTAAGCGCACACCGCAGTACATCAGCGTATCGCCGAATACATGGTAGTCCTCCCGCTCACCGTTTATTTTAATCCATTTGGCGGCGAGGTGCTGTATCAGGGAATCCTGACGGATATGCACCGGCGATGCGGTGTTGACCAAATCCCGAAATCCTTTGATATTGTACTTTAACGCACGATTGTAAAATGATACTGCTTTTCAGGGTCTAATCCCTTTGCATAAAGCATGTATGCGGCGTGTTTGCCACCGCAAGTTTATTCATCAGCAATCCGACCGCTTCGGAAGTATCTTTTTGACACAGCTCCACTCCATCAGACTGCCGCCGCCCGCCGACAGTACACTGCTGTCACGGATATCCCTGTCCGAAAACTTCTGCCGCGGTAAAAATTCCCCGCTGGAACAGCTCCCGCTTTTCTTTATACAAGGTAATCTGTGCTTTCACCGCCTCAAGTTCTTCTTTGGACATATCACAGAAATTACATTCATAACCTAAATTCCCGAAAGCCGCCACGGCAAAGCGTGTTTCAAGCGGCGTGCGGCGCAGTGTCTGGTGATTCGGGCTTGCTGAAACGTGTGAACTAAGCACGGACGGCGGATAGCCGTAAGTGTAATTGTTCTGAATCTGCGCGCGGCTGACCGCATCTGTATTATCGCTTGCCCAGATTTGCGGAAAATAACACAAAATGCCGAGGTCAAAGCGGTTGCCGCCTGCCGCACAGCCTTCAAATAAAATATCCGGAAAACGTTTTGTCAATACGTCCATGCAGTGATACAGCCCGCAGATATAGCGGTGTGCTGCTTCACCCTGTCTGTCCGGCGGCAGATACGGTGAATAATCATCACTGAAAATCCGGTTCATGTCCCATTTGACATAAGAAATATCCGCACCGGAAAAAACACGGCTCATTTCTTCAATGACAAATTCCTGCACCTGCGGATTGGCTAAATCTAAAATCCGCTGGTTTCTGCCCTCGGAATGATTCCTGCCGGGAACGGCAGCTGCCCAGTCCGGGTGCTTTTCATACAAACGGCTGTTGACACTCACCATTTCCGGTTCTACCCAGATACCAAAATCCAGTCCAAGTGCTTTGATTTTCTGCGCAATTCCCAAAAGTCCGCCCGGCAGCTTCTTTTCATCGGCATACCAGTCCCCAAGGGAACTCTTATCGTCATTCCGGTTTCCAAACCAGCCGTCATCCATGACAAACAGTTCGATTCCCGCTTCTTTTGCCGCCTTTGCAAGGCGTAGCAGTTTCCTTTCGTTAATGTCAAAATACGCCGCTTCCCAGCTGTTTAACAGCACCGGGCGCAGTTTCCGTTTCCATGTGCCGCGAACAACATGCTCCTGCACAAAATCATGCAGTTGGTGACTCATTTGATTATAACCTGATGCCGCATAGGTCAGCACCGCTTCCGGTGTTTCAAAAACTTCACCTGTGCCAACCGTAAAGCAGAAATTTTTCGGCTGGATACCGGAAACGATTCTTGTACGTCCTGCCTGCACCTCTACAGCTTCATAGTGACTGCCGCTGTAAATAAGATTTATTCCGAAACACTCTCCAGTGTCCTCGGTCGTTTCTTTTCTGCCAAGCATGATAAACGGATTGGCACGGCTCGATGACGTTCCCGTAAAGGATTCATTGACATATTTTCCGGTTTCAAGCACGGCTTCACTGCGGTTCATTTCCCGTGTCCATGCGCCGTGAAATGTTGAAAGCACATAGTCTGCCCTGTGTAAATCAAGCTGCATGCTCATCAGCCGCCTAAGCTTCACAGGCTGTTCTCCTTCATTTTTAAAAACAGCGCGCCTTGTAATCACATCGCAGTCTTCGTATACGTCATAATACAGTTCCAGCTTTGTTTTTCCTTCTTTGTCTGCCAATACGACCTTTAGCTGTTCGGATTTGCCGTTTTCATCATATGCACCCGGAAGTGTCTGCAAGCCGCATTTTGTTTCGGAAATCTGTGCGCTCTCAAACAAAAAATCCGCCGTTGTACTGCCATCCGCATATTCTGTTTCAATAAACGGTTCACGGATATCGCCTTTTCCGTAAGATGACATTTCAAGACAGCAATCCTCCAATGAAAGATTTTCAAAACTGCTGTCATACGCAATCGTATTGCCCGGAAGAAATGCCCTTTTTTCCATCATTACGGTCTGCTGTGCATGAATCCGCCTTCCATAATACAAATGCTCCGGATGTCCGCTCTCCATGACACAAAATACATAAGACGTATGCCGTGTATGCAGTGCATACAGATTTTTTTCTATCGTAATCATATCAGAAATCCTTTCTTTATCATATATACCTTTTAAGCCCGCAGTGTATTGTTCATCTCCTCCATTTTACTCTCTGTCAGAATATATTTCTTGTGAAAATAAAACACAGCAAGTAACAGTCCTGCAATCGGAAGCACCGTCATTGTCATACGCAGTCCGACCAGCGAACCGCCTGCCTGTGCGGCTTCTCCCGCCACAACTGCCGTATCCTGACTTAAATGGCTCAGCGACAGGCACACGGATACAACCAGTGCCGCTACACCGGAAGCTAATTTTACAACAAATGTCTGCATAGAAAAAATCACGCTCTCGTCCCTGCGCTTATTTTTTAATTCACCATAATCCACGGTATTGGCAAGGAAAATGGTTGTAAGCACCAGTAACATGCCGTTTGCCGCAAAGATGAAAAATGCCGGAATAAACAGTATAAATACATTGGACATTGTTGTAAATACAAGCACCAGCAGCACTAAATATCCTGCTATCGCCATGGCAAAGCTCACGTAAAAAATGCGGATTGTATTTAAAAATTTACGCAGTAACGGAAACAGAATCATCATCGACAATATCTGTATTGCACCGCCAAAGGTGTTAAACAGCGTATAGCCGTTGTACCAGTCCGCACCGCCGAAATCATATTTAAAAAAGTAAATCACCAGATTGGACGTAATGTATACCGATGTATTAATCAGCACAATGGTAATAACAACCGTCATTGCCTGGTCATTTTGCAGTAATGCCTTAAACATCTGCTTTATGGACGGCGCATCGACATCAACCGTTGATTTTTCTTTGATATTCAGACAGGTAATCAGAATGAATACAAAAAACAATACGGATAAAATCAGGGCAAACCACTTAAAGCCCGTTCTTTCATTGCCGTTTCCGAAAAAGTAGACGCACTGCATAGTGATAACCGTTACAAGTGCAGAACCGACCCCGGCGCAGGAACGTGCGAGCGTGGAAAGATTTTCACGTTCCTTTCCTCCCTGCGTAAATGCCGGAATCATGGACCAGTACGGAATATCCATCATGGTATAGGTCACACCCCATAAAATGTATGTAACCGCCGCATAGGCTACCAGCCCGCCGCCGTCCAATGCAGGCGGTGCCGCAAACATCAGATACAACACGATGGCATTGAGCGCCGTTCCCACAAACAGCCACGGACGAAACTTCCCGAACCGTGTCCTTGTCTTTGCCACAATAACCCCCATAACCGGGTCATTAAACGCATCAAACACGCGCGCCGCCATTAAAATCATGCCCATTGCAATCGCGCTGACACCTAAAATATCCTGATAATAATACAAAATATAACTTGCCGAAAACATATAAACCATGTCTTTTCCCACGGCACCCAGTCCGTAAGAAGCCATTTCCCTTTTACTTAACATACCTTACCTACTTTCTGCGGCTGCCAGTTCCACCGCCTTGTATGCCCCATCATATATGCCTGCTTTTTTATTGGCTTCAATGCAGTTACACATCTGAAATAACAGCGTTTCTTCATTTAAAAACAACTCCAGCATTTGCAGTGTATGACCGGTGTCACGACATTCCAGCGTACCGTCACCGATTTCTGCCGAATGGACTGCACCCCACTGTTCATGTCCACCGACACGCTTGATAAACAGCTTCGGCACCGGATAAAATGCCAGTTCGCTCGGTTTCGTAACCAGCACATCACAGCTTCTCATCAAAAGATTGGTACAGTAAACCGCTTCAAATATATTTTCATGCCAGAATCCGTGGATTCCCGTGACTTCTCCCGTCAGGGCTTCCTCTGCAAACTTTTTTGTATTCTCCCAGTTGTTAAAATGTTCACAAGAAAGTGTCTTCATCTGCGGAATTTCTGCCTTTAACTGCTCCCATACATTTTTATAATCGCCCACATTGACATACAGTGCAGCACGTCCGTCCCTGATATGCGGTATTAAATAACGGATAATCTCCGCAAAAATTTCTTTCTGCGCACCCGCACCGCCAATCGTCAAAAGAAAGCGCATCGGTTTTTTCTGCATTTTGCGCGCCCGCCTTGCCGCACAGTCTTCTTCGATTCCCTGCACCAGCTCATGGTCAATGTAGTGGCCTGTATACACAAGGCTGTCCTTTGGCATTGGATTTAACACTTTGTTTTTATCCATGCCGTTTAAAATACGGTAGCCTTGGTAGGCAAAACGCGTCTGCACCGTATGAATACTGCCCTCTGACAAATGCAATGCCATTGGCCAGTTATCCGGCACGGCATTGATAACACGCTTCATGCCCGCATGCACCGCCGCCTGCGTCGGCCATACATGTGTGGCAATGACCGGAATTTCTTTTGGCACATTTGCAAATACAGCTGCCATCAGTTCCGCATTTTTCTGGTCTGATGCATTGTAAGAAAGCTTTCTAAAGCCCTCGTAATTCATCGGTTCCCAGACAAACCGGTTAAACAGACGGCTTTTCTGGGACAATCTTGACCCCAGTGAGTATAAATCATTCTGCGCACGGATAACCTTTGTACAGGTCGTATCTTCATAAGAATTCAAATCCATCCAGTACGGTACATAGCCCATTGCATGTGCCGCCGAAGCAATCGCCATGGAAATGCGGTAATGACCGAAGCCCATGCGGATATTTCCCACAATAATGCCTTTTTCCGTATCAAACGGTATCGTTTGATTTTTCTCTCCGGCTGTGCCGTGCTTTTTGGCAACACGCACATCGACAATGCCAAGCGTATCGCCAAGCACCGCATTTTTACGAAGCCGCACCGGATATTTTGTGCCGGTATCATCGCCATATTTTTTGATAAATTTTTTCTTAGAATGAATGGCATTTCTGTATGCCTTGCGGCCGATTTCATTGCCGTAAATGATTTTTGATCTGTCTTCCATAACCTTGCCCCTTTCTATGCCTTTTTCTCGATTCCGTCCAGTAAAATGCCAACCACTTCGCTTAACCCTTCCGTATAGGAAAGTCCACTGTTGACTAAAATATCACGCTGGAAAAACTGCTCCAGTGCGGCTTCCATCATCAATTTAAAAATGGATAAATTCACGGGACGGATACATCCTTCTTTTATTCCCTGTTCCAGCAGTCCCATCGTCATTTCCCAGCCGCCTTCCAGCCGCTGTTCTACCCTTGTGTATATTTCAGGATATTTTTCCTTGAGCAGATACAGCTTCGCAAAATTAATGTCTTTATAGCTGTCCGGCATGACACCGAGAATTGCCCTGATTTTCTCCACTGTGGACAATGCTTCATTTTCCAATATGGCACGCTCGCTTTCCTTTATCGTATCAAACAGGTAATCAACCATGGAAAGAAACAGTGAAGTCTTGTCTGAAAAGACCGTATATATGGTTTTCTTGCTCATGCCGAGGATTCCTGCAAGGTCATCCATGGTGAATTTCAATCCCTTTTGATTAAAGGCTTCTATCGTACCCTCTAAAATCTTCTGCTGCAGTTTTTGTTCCTGTATACTTTCTTTCATCGTTCCCTCCTTCTCCGTTTGTGTTTTGTGTAGTACTTTTGTTGGAAACTATTTTTTATTTTTTAGTTTCCATTATTATATCATATTTTATTTTTGTGCGCAATTGCTATTTTTATATGTATTTCTTTTAATTTTTTGTGCATGTATCACATATTTTTGTTCGTATTTTTCATAATCTTCCACTATATTTTGCACCTGACAACCGCAATGATTTTAGGCTTTTGCCCCTGATAGTTTTGTATTAAATAAAAAGACTCCACAGCCTATGAATTTCTCCGGCTGTGGAGTCTTTCTACCTATTATATAGGGTTATTTATCAGCATTTTTGACATTTCATCAAAATGCCTTATAAGTTGTACAATCACAATTTGCAGTTACAGGTTATCCTTCAATGGCAATATACTTATCACCCTTGACCGGTGCCTTTTCTTTCTTTGGAACAGAAAGTTTTAAGATACCGTCCTCGTATTTTGCCTTGATATCTTCCTGTGTCAGGTCTTCACCAACAAAGAAGCTTCTGCTCATTGCGCCGGCATAGCGCTCCTTGCGGATATATTTGCCGTCTTTCTTTTCTTCATCTTTGTCAAGACCTTTAGAAGCACTGATGGTCAGATAGCCATTTTCAAGGCTGGCACTGATTTCATCTTTCTTAAAGCCCGGCAAATCAATATCTACTTCATAACCGCTTTCCGTTTCCCTGACATCTGTTTTCATAACATTAGAAGCGTGCTTACCATATAGAACCTTGTCTACATCCGGGAACTTAAATCCATTCATAAAATCATCATTAAATAAATCTTCTCCAAAAATACTAGGCATTAACATAAGTCATCTCTCCTTTTCTAAAATCGCTGCTCATTTACCTGTTACTCTGGAACCGGGATGTTTTAAAACAAATTCAATTTCTTTATTTGTTCCTTTCCTTTGTTCTAGTTGTACTATAGCACTTATTATTAGCATTGTCAATAGGTGAGTGCTAATTTTTTTATTTTTTTTGTGTACCAGATGATCCGTCAAAAAGCCTGCGGCTGTTATGAACATTTATATCGTTGAATAAACTGTTCTTTTTCACAGGGTCTGCCATAATAGTATCCCTGTAAATAATCAACCTGCATTTCTTTCATTTTAAGGCTCCATTCTTTTTTTTCAATGCCCTCTGCACATATCCTGACATTAATACTATGTACCATCGGAATGATGTTTTTATACAATTCATAATCTCTTGCATCATTCATCGCCTTTGCAGTAAAATCCCTATCCATTTTCACATAGCTGGGATTCATGTCGCGTATGCAATGAAAATTAGAATAACCCGTTCCAAAATCATCAATTACAAAGCTGATATGATTCTCATCCAACGCTTTCCTGAACTTACAGAATGCCGGTGTCATATCCATAAATCCGCTTTCGGTCATTTCAATACATATTGAATCCGGCTTTAAAACATACTTTTTAATCACATCCAATATATCATGTTCAACATTGCCATGCATAATCTGAACATATGAAACATTTATATTCATCTTAAAATCAGGAATATATTGCTGCATTTCACAACATGTTTTCGCTGCTTCATCTAATATATATCTTCCTGCCGGGATAATTAACCCGGTTTCTTCCAGTAATGGGATGAAGTCTACTGGTGAAACTGTCTCCGTATCTTCTTCAGAGGTCATTGAGAAACGCATAAGCGCCTCTGCACCAATAACCCGCTCTGAGCTGCAATCCACAATTGGCTGGTAATACACCTCAAAGCCGTTGAATCCATTCACAACAGAATTACGGAGTGCCGCTACTATCTTTCCTGTTCTTAAAAAGCTCTCGTAGTCGTTATCATCAAATATATAGAATCCATTTTTTCCCATTTTTTTGGCTTTTTTAAGGACAAATGCAAATTTCTTGCGGCACTCCTCGTAGCCTTCGCAAAATGTTACCGCATCCACAACACCAACAGAAATCGAAAAAACAGCCTCATATTTTTCAGATACTATAAACTTGTAAAGTCTGGCATCAATCATCTTCTTAAGCTCCGCGGCATAGTCCTTTGAAGAATGTTCCAAATCAACAATCACATACTGGTCGGCTACAAGATGATATATCCTCTGTTTATCAGAAAGACATTCCTTCATGCAGTCAGCTACACTTTTCAGAATATAATTGCCGTAAGCCGCTCCACGTGAACTATTGATTGCTCCAAAATCATCTATTCCTATATGCATAAGAAATCCCTTAGAAAGGTGTGTCTTCTGCGAGCGCATATAGGCATTAAATTCAGGACCTCCAAGCAATCCTGTGACATTATCTGCTCTTCTTTGATTGCCAGTCTCTTTCATGCAGCCAACCAAATATTGTGCGTTCCCTTGTGAATCATCAATCACTATACCGCGGCAGTTAATCCATACCGGCATGTCTTCTTTATCAAGCCATCTGTAATGAAGATTATGTACCTTTTCTTTTCCTTCATATATAGCCGCAAGGTGCTCCTGGAGCATCTTACGGTCTTCTTCATAAACCAACTGTAAAACATCATTAGTAAAATTATTCATAACATTATCCGATATCTTAAAACGGTTCACAGCCGATTCAGAAAATTCTATTGTATTATTCTGCAAATCATATACATATAGATAATCATCCATACATTTTGCGATTATTTCTAATAAAGTTTCTTTTGGCAGCTTACCAAATACCTTAAATATATTCTCACTCACAACAAGAACCTTTCTTTCCTAATCGTATCATAAAATACCAGAGTTAAAAGTCCTAACCCCACATGAACCTGCTCATAAGTGGAATCAGGTCTTTTATGCCCCAATATCATTATAATTCTCTTTTAACCTTTAGAATAACTTAAATCTGTTTACACGCTCATTCATCTTATCTGCACCCTCTGAGAGATTAATACTAATTGCTGTATTCTCTTCTGATGATGCTGCTGTACTCTGTACAACACCTGAAAGCTGTTCAATTCCCTGTCCGACCTGCTCTAATGACTCTGCCTGTGCATTGGCTTTCTCCATTGTATTCTCTGCCATTTCTGCAAACGAATCCATGTCCGAAATAATCTGATTGAAAGCTTCTGCCGTTGTAATTGTAACTGAATTTCCTCGTTGAATTTCAACTAAAGTTTTATCTATTAAATCTCTTGTATTTACCGCTGACTTAGCACTGTCTGCAGCAAGTTTTCCTATCTGATCTGCTACTACCGCAAAGCCCTTACCTGCCTCACCTGCCCTGGCAGCTTCTATCGAAGCATTAAGAGCTAACAAATTAGTCTGTGAAGCAATATCTTCAATATCTGTAATAATATTACCTATTTCCTTAGATATTTCTGTAATATGTTCCATCTCTGTCAACAGAACATTCATTTTTTCCTTTTCTTCATTCGCTTTGTTCGCAGAAGCTTTTACACGTTCAGATGCATTTTTTGTTTCCTTTGCAGTATCTACAGCAAGGTCAACAACTGTATCTATTGTTGCATTCAATTCCTGAATAACTCCGGCCTGTTCCGTTGCACCATCTGATAAAGACTTTGATGCACTTTCAACTTCCTTTGCGTTATGTGTAACCTGTTCAGCAATACCGCTAATTTCTGACAATGTACTGTTAAATCGTTTTAAAATATATACAAGTGACTCTTTCAATTCTGAAAAATCACCCAGAAACGGTGTAATATCATCACCATTTCTTGTCAGATCACCCTGAGCTATCAATTTAACCTCCTGAGAAATCTCACGGACATAATCTGAAAGAATATTCATTGCTTCTTTCAGCATTCTTATTGTATCTCCGAACTCATCATCTGATTCGTAAGTAAGCATTTCTATATTAGACAGTTCACCTTTTCTAAGACTGGCAACTGCTGCATCTATCTGCTGTACCGGTTCTGTTATTGAATCTGTAATTATCTTTCCGATAACTGTTGCAACTACTGCAATCGCGATTCCTGTTACAATAATGACAATAAAAATAATAATAGTACAGATGTTGGCAAGTGTTTTCGCATTATCTAATTCCACCTGGAAATCATCATGTAATGTATTTAATTGTTTTACAAATGACATATAGCTTTCATATGCACTTCCGATCATAATCTTCGCTGCTTCAGCCTGTTTATTATCTCTACTCAATTTGTATACTTCATCTGAAGTTGATAAGTATTCTTCCCACGCAGAAGTTGCCTTTTCGTAATCGGCTTTTCCTTGCTGTGCTTTCTTATTTGAATTAATTATCTCACCTAACTTAGCTGTCGCGTCTTTAATCTGACTTTCTATATTATCATTTTCTTTTTCACACGTAGCCATAGCTGCGGCATCTGATTCTACAAGATGCTGATACTGCTTGATTCTATACTTAGCAGTCATTGTTTCTAATTCCTGCAGATACTCAAGTGAAGGAGACCACACTTCCGTAATATGACGTATATTCGAACGAATCACTAATGTCGATACAAGTGCCACCAGTACGAAAAACGCTGTCATAACTAATACCGCCATCCGATATACCTTCAATTTCTCTGCAACTTTTAAATTACCTATCCATTTTTTTAACTTTGCCATATGGTTTCCCTTTCTTTCGTTTTTTGAATGAATTTTTTTACTGAATTCCATTGTAAAAAGCTCAGAAACGACTGAAATTCCCCAGCTTTATAATTGTCTCTCAGTTAATCGTGTTAAAACTATCACAATTTAGTTTGAAATGCAATAAAATTTTTTATTTTTTTTTGTATTTTTATTGTTTTTTTGAAGCCTAATCTAATATGGATTTTAAAATTTCCGGCTGTTGTTCTCTTTCCATAACAAGATTTTTTGAGAGTTGTTTATTTCCCATAATATAAACAACTCTCGAAAATTCTAAGTGCTTTATGCAATATTCTGCTTCAGGCACGTCTTAATATCATCTTCCGCGTTGCTGATTGCGCGGATATGAAACGTATCCACCAGATACTGCAATACATTCGGGCTTAAAAAGGCAGGGAGTGTCGGTCCTAAATAAATGTTTCTGACGCCAAGGCTTAACAGTGCGAGCAAATCCGCTACTGCTTTCTGCTCATACCAGGACACAATCATGGAAAGAGGCAGTCCGTTTACATCGGTATTAAACGCATCGGCAAGTGCAGTGGCAATGCGTACCGCCGAATAAACATCGTTACACTGTCCGACGTCCATCAGACGCGGCAGTCCGGCAATTTCACCAAAGTCCAGCTTATTAAACCGGTATTTTCCACATGCCAGTGTCAGAATCACACAGTCCTGCGGCACCATTTTTGCAAATTCCGTATAATAATTTCTTCCCGGTCTGGCACCGTCACAGCCGCCGATTAAAAAGAAATGGCGGATTGTTCCGTCCTTTACGGCTTCTACTATCTTTTCAGCACAGGTCAACACCGCCTGATGTGCAAAACCCACTGTAATTTCCTTTTCTTCTTCATCATCGGAAAATCCACCTAATGCCAATGCCTGTTCAATGATTTCATGAAAATCCTTTTCGCCGTTTTCCTTTTTAGGAATATACTTTACTCCTTCCCAGCCGACAACATTGGTGCTGTAAATCCTGTCCTTATACCCCTCACGCGGACGCATCAGACAATTTGTTGTCATTAAAATACAGCCCGGCAGATTGTCAAATTCTTTCTGCTGGTCCTGCCATGCACCGCCAAAATTGCCCACCAGATGCGGATATTTTTTCAATCCTTCATAGCCGTGACCCGGCAGCATTTCCCCATGGGTATAAATATTAATACCTGTGCCTTTGGTCTGTTCCAGCAGCATTTCCAAATCTTTAAAGTCATGTCCCGATACGATGATAAACGGTCCTTTTTTTCTACGAACACTCACCTTATGCGGATACGGATTGCCATAAACGCTTGTGTTCGCTTCATCTAACTGTTTCATTACCTCTAATGCCATTTCACCGGTACGCATCGTCATCCGAATTAATTCTTCCACCGTCAGCGCATCGTCTGTAAGTGCTTCCAGTCCGTAAATATAAAAATCATCGACCTGTGTGCTGTAATATCCCAGTTCTCTTGCCTGATGTCCGTATGCGCTGATGCCTTTTAATCCATAAAGAATCGTCTGTCTTAATGAACGGATATCTTCGTCAAGTTCTTTGTCATACATAATTCCTGCCATCGGCGCATCTTTTAACATTTCACTTTTCGTTTCCGGCAGATTATAAACTGCTGCCGGGCGGTTGATTTCTGCCTCTGTCTGCTCCCGCAATTCTTCCTTAATGTTTTGCGATACCTTTAATAATTCCACATGTACATCTGCATCAAAATTTACATTTGTAAGCGTTGTAAAAAGAACGTTTTCCAAAAAACGCACCACTTCTTTAGGCGCATGTTCCCCTGTTTCCAATAATTTTTTTGCATAACAGCAGATTCCCTTTGCCTGATAAATCAGCAAATCCTGCAAATTTGCGATTTCCGGTGTCTTTCCACAGACACCCATTTTCGTACAGCCTTTTCCGTTTGCCGTCTGCTCGCACTGATAGCAGAACATCTCATACCCCAAATCCATGTTATTACTCATTTTCCTCTCCATTCCTACCGCAATTGCGGTATATTCGTTCTTTCAAGATATAAGTATTGACATTCTTTGAAACTGCATACACTGTTTATAAAATCTAATTTGTTAAAGTTTTATGATTTCCTGTATTCTCCATTGACATTCCTACCAAAATACTATATTATAGTACCAATATACTATTATCTGATAATCATTACTATTATTTATTACAAACCAAATGAAAGGATTTCATATGAAAATTAAACACACTTTATATATTATCCTGCTGACAGCTTCATTGATTCCGCTTTATATTTTTGCTTCTGTCATGATTGTACAGAATAATAAAACACTAAAAGCATGATGCAGGAAAATCTGCGCTTTATCAGTGAATCTACCATATCCAGTATCGAGAGTTTTTGTGAAGCCCGTAGAGATACGATTGATATGATTACCCAGTATGAAATGATACAGGATGCTGTTCATTCCAGTCTGGATGGCAGCATTTCAGATGATGATTCCATTTCCTATATTAATAATATGTTATGGGAGCGAAAAACCCATTGTGATTTTTTACAGAGTCTTTTCATTATTGATACCAATTTTAACATTGTTGCATCCAGTGAAAATATTACTGCTTCAACTTCAGATTATTTTGCCCATGCTGATTCAGACTCTTTAAACGGCAATTTCATAATTTCCGATGCCTACCAGCGGTTAATTGATGGTGAAATGACTACTGTTGTTGCTGCATACTCCGGTATTTTTGACCTTAATACACAAAACATAATTGGCTATGTTGTAGAAGAAATTCCGACTTCATACTTTGACAACTACCGCTCCAATACAACTTTATGGGAAAACGGGCTGCTCTATCTTATTGATAACAATAACTTTTTTATCACTGCCGGCAATCCGGATGAACCTACTTCCGATTCATTGACTGATGCCAATGACAACGCCATATGGCAGAAAATTACTGAACATTTATCCTGCACCAATCATACTAACACTTCCGGACAATTTTATTTTAACGTTTCCGGAAATGAATACGCGATATATTATGCACCGGTTCATTACACAGACTGGATGATTTTTATTACTATTGATTTAAGTTCTTATCAGAAAATGAAAACTGCCTACCGCATCCTGCTTGGCACAACAGTTCTTTGGACTTCCGTTGTCCTTTTACTGGTACATTACCTGATTACGAAAAAAATAACCAAACCGGTACACCTGATTTCCGGCACGCTTGAAAATGTCCAGCTGCAAAAAAATTATGCACTACGTATTCCGTATGATAAAAATGATGAACTTGGTAATTTATCCAATAAAATTAATGCACTATTAGCCTATGCTGAAGCCAATGAAGTACATCAGCAGGAATATCAACGATATCTTACCAAAAAAACACAGTTAGACCCGATGACACAGCTTTTCAATAAAAATGCCATTGAAAATAAAATACATGCTATGATTGAACAGGCAAACGACACACATACCCGCATTGCCGTCGGCTTTCTGGATATTGACAATTTCCGTGACTATAATACACTCTACGGACATCAGGAAGGCGACCGCGTTATCCGCTTTGTTGCCTCTATTTTAAAAGAAAACATTGACGGAATTGTCGGCAGAAACGGTGGTGACGAATTTCTTTTCTGCCTTGCCGCAGTCGATTCAAAGACAACTATTGAAAATGAAATCCGTACAGTTTTAAAAACTACAGGAAGGTCTTATAAACTTAGAAACCGGTGAACGAATGTCTATTCCCTGCAGTATCGGCATTTTGCTGAAAACGGCAGTCAGCTGCATTACAGCTATATGGTACAGGGTGCTGATGCAGCGATGTATCAGGCGAAAGAACTGGGCAAGAACACCTACTATCTTAATTACAATTAAAGGACAACCTATCGTGCAACCGCTTTAATCACGCACTTTCTATATTCTAAACAGTCAGTATAAAGAGGAACGATATGATACTATCAAAGTTTTACCTCATCTGTTATCATATCGTTCCTCTTTAATTCTATGTCAGTTTCCAACTTTTTACAATTCCCGAAGCATTCCTGTCTTTTTCATTACCGGACGTAATGCCAGATAAATAATCGTTGCTACAATCACTGCTATGACTGCATTAACCGATGTTGTAATCGCACCGATTTTTGCAAGTGCCTTGGCAAGGTCCTGCGGAACACCGAGCAGATAGGATTTATAAAAAAATCCCACAACCGGGTCTGCCACAATATTAAATGCCATACCGCATACACTTGATACAATCGTTGCAACGGTTACATACTTTGCTGAATGGTCTTTTGAAAGATGAAACAGCTTATGTGCTACAAATCCTACAATCAGACCGATACAAAGCTTTAAAATAAAGGTCTTTGGTGCGCTCGTTACATACGCCGTTGTCAAATCGCTGATTGTCATACCGACTGCTCCAGCTAAACCGCCCCATGCACCACCGATTAACAATGCCGCTAAAACACAGAAGACATTACCGAAGTGAAACATTGTTTTCTCTGTTCCGACCGGAACATCAATTTTAATAAATGTTGCACCTACATAACATAATGCTGCACACAGCGCTGCCTGCGCCAATACCTTTGTATCAACCGGTTTACGCTCTCCCTTGGACACGATATTACAAATACCCGCAATCAATACAATCACACCTGCAATTGCAACTAATAATGATACTGCATATGCCGTGTTACCCTTCTGTACATAATTGTGAAAACACAATACCAGACCGATTACAAAAATCACAGCGCCTGCAGCTGCTTCAATAATACTTCCTGACTTTTTCATCATCCTCATCCTCCGTTCCTTTTGCTTCGGATAAGAATAAGCTTTTACTGGCAATTATAAAAGTACCAATTTGAATTTTATTTATATAGCCAGTTTATTTTTGTTTTATGGTCAGTTTACTTTACTGATACTCACGAATTAAAAACATCGGCTTGATTGCCATAACTTCATCATATTCTTCCTGCTCTACTGCCACGCTGGAATTTAATGCTTTTAAATCACTCTTTAAAACTTCAAGTGCCTTTTCGATGGTCGTTGCACGACCTTCCTGCATAATATCAATCATTCTCTTTAACACGACCGGATGTGCATACCATGCCGGAACCGGAAAGTCCGGATATTGTCTGATGTACTGCTGCATTTCATCAACAGCCTGTTCCAAATGTGTTTCAATGTACTTTTTATTGTTTCTTGCAGTCGGTAAAACATTGGCACTGGAAAAGAAGAAAATGGAAGCCAGTCCAAACAACAGGAAATACATTGCAAATCCAGCATGTGTAATCAATGCGTAGATACCATACAGCAATGCCGCTGCTCCCAACAGCGTAATGCTGAGTGCTACCCATTTATATGCCGGATTACTTCTGTCATACACTCTTTTTCTTTTTGCCCCTGCACTTAATGCAATACTTAATTCTTCATTCTTATTCAGATACTGCATACAATTCTCTAATACGGCAATATTCTCCTGTGCTTCTTTTGTCAGAACCTTTGCTTTTTTCTTTGCTGCAAGACGTTCTTTTTCTTTCAGTCTTTTTTCCGCTTCTGCGCTGTGAAGCCGGATTTCAGGATGTGTCTGTTTTAAATAGGCTAATAAAGAATCGACATTTTCTTCAAATTTGAAATTGCACTGCTTTTCTTCGCCATTGTCATATTCCACAACCAGATACGGAATCGTTGCAAATAATCCCTTTCCTGTGAATCCGCCTTTGCTCATCGCAACTCTTTTAAATACTCTTTTTACGGAAGTGAGCGGAATGTAATATCTTCTCTCAAAATAAAAACTGTTCAGATAAATCGCTTTTTCTCCCACTCCGCATGGTCCAAACTTTCTACAATGCTTTTTATCCTGCGCCAATTCTTCCTTTTCAAGCGATTCTTTTCCTAAACAACGTGGTTTCCACAACATACAACCAGCCCCTTCCTTCAGTCATTGTTTCTTTGGTGTGTCCTTTCTATTCTTTCTATTATTTCACCAAAGAATAAAGACGGGGAGCCACACGAAACATCGTCTGCTTTCAACTATTTTCATGTGGCATCCCCTTTAATCTAAATTATTTTATCTTTTATGTACCTCTGTAAAATGCATTTACAGATTTTCTAAACGCCTACTGTTATGCAGCTTCTTTTGGCTGTTTCTTTGTTGCATACATGAAGATGCCAAAGAATACAATTGCTAAAATGATACCTGCCGGGTAAGCTACTGTTGTACCGAGGTTCAAGCACTCCGGTGCATAGAAGAAATAGGTCATAGATACGGCACTCATAAAGGTTGCCGGTACTACGGTAATCCAGTAATTCTTCTTTTCTCTGAATAAGAACATACTTGCTGTCCACAATACAATCATAGCGAGTGTCTGGTTTGTCCAGCTGAAATATCTCCAAACGATTGTATAATCCAGATGTCCGACAACTGCACCAACTGCTAAAAGCGGTACACATAAGATCAGTCGTTTTGTAAACTTAGACTGGTCAACCTTAAACCAGTCTGCAAGAACCAGTCTTGCACTTCTGAATGCTGTATCACCTGATGTAATCGGGCATACAATAACACCAATCATTGCAAGGGCAACACCGACACCGCCCATTGTCTTAGAGCATACATCGTAAATTGCTGCGGACTGTCCATTTGCAAGAATGGCACTTAAACCAGTACTTAAACCATCTGTTACTGCATAGATTGAACAACCTGCTGCTGCCCAGATTAATGCGATAACACCTTCTGCAACCATCGCACCATAGAATACGAAATGTCCCTGCTTTTCAGACTTCATACAACGCGCCATCAGTGGTGACTGTGTTGCATGGAAACCGGAAATCGCACCACACGCTACGGTGATAAACATAACGCTCCAGATTGGTGTTCCCTTCGGGTGCATATTGGTAAAGTGTGACCAGATTTCAGGAATCTGATAATCTGAATGTGTAAAGACGCCAATAATAACACCTAATGCCATGATGATTAAGCAGACACCGAATACCGGATAAATACGTCCGATAATCTTATCAATTGAAATAAATGTGGCAATGAAATAGTATGCAAGAATAATCCACAGCCAGAATTCTGTACTTGCAACAATTCCTGATACATTGCCGTTCTTAAATAATGTAACAATTAATCCGGCCGGTCCTACTGCGAATACGGTACCTACCATAACGAGTAAAACCACACTGAAGATTCTCATAACATTCTTCATGAATCCGCCCAGATAGATACCGCAGACTTCTGAAATAGAAGCACCTTCGTTTCTTTCTGAAAGCATTCCTGAAAAATAATCATGTACACCGCCGGCAAATATTGTACCGAAAGTAATCCATAAGAATACAACCGGTCCCCATAAAGCACCCTGCATCGCACCAAAGATTGGTCCTAAGCCTGCAATATTGAGGAGCTGTACCAGAAACAGTTTCCACTGCGGCATTACTACATAATCAACACCATCGTTAATCTTTACCGCAGGAGTTTCTCTGTCATCCGGTGCAAACGTATTCTCTACAACCTTACCATAGACAAAATAACCGCCGATTAAAAGAAGCAGACAAATGAAAAAACTAATCATAGCTTTTCCCTCCTTACTTTAAATATTCTATTGTTCACAGTACTGATCTCTTAATCATTATTATAGCCATCTTTCGATAAAATGCAACTTTTTAATCCAAAAAAAACGCCGAAAAATTTCGACGTTTTTTGTGCATTTTTTATATTTTTTATAATATTTTTATCTATTCTATTGGTTACTTTTTTGTACTTTTACGGATTTTTTAAGCCCATCAACGTAACGCTCCTGCTGCTGTTCCTGCCTTTTTTGGGCTGCACTTTTCTGTACGGACCGGTTCGCACAGATACCTATTATCATAAATAAAATCAATATTATTATGGAAATGAGCATCTGCTTAAACTGGCACCGGTTAATCCGGTATTCTTCGTATACCGCACCGTAGCTCTGAGACGTATAATTCATATACAGATCCATATAATCTTCTAACCCGTTTGTCTGGTTCTCCAGCAGCTTGTTTAAATTTTTTTGTTTCTGTGTCTTTTTGTTTTTATAGGAAATAATGTGTAAATTTCTTATAAAAGATTTTTTCTGCTTCCACTCTTTTTTCTCTATCAGTTGCTCATAGCCTTCTGCTTTAAACTGCTGTTCAATAAGAAACAGTGTTTTTCTTTGCAGCCCCCACATCCGGCAGATTCTGTCCTGCATTTTTTCGCAGAATTCCTGCTTTTTAAACAGTTGTCTATACCGTTCCCGGTTAAAAAATATATTCCATGCTTCCTCCGTGTTTCTTAGATACGGATTCATAATGATATATTCAATCTCTTTTAAGCACTGCTGCTCCGGTTCGTCCTTTCCGACTTCCGCAAAATCATATTCAGAATCAGATACAATTTCAGATTCAACTTCATCCGGCGTACCGGCAATTTCCAAATCCGGTGTTGCTCCCAGTTCTGATGTAACACCGGACATACTGCCTGTATTTTCCCATGACGGCACATTCGGTTCTTCTGTCATTCCCGCATTTTCAAAAAATCCCGGCATATCCCGTTTTTCAAAACCACTGCCGGACTTTTGGGATTCCTGTACCGACTGCGGCACCGTTTCCGTCCGCTTTGCCGCTCTTGCCTGTCTGAGCGCACTTTTATAAGCTTTTTGAAGCTGCTCAAATTCTTCGGGTGTATCCTCAGGATGATACTTTTTTACCTGACGGGCATACGCCGCCCTAATCTCTGAAATTTCTCCTGTCGGCTCAATTTCGAGCCATTCCCATATAGATTTATTCATCGGTATCTTCCTCTTCTTTCTGCCAGAACGTTTCATCATACGGTCCGAAATCGACCTGATTCTGCTCTATATAGTCCAATATCGCCATAATGCGTACATATTCCTGCCGTACTTTTCTGCCTTTTGTGTTTATCAGAAGTTCCTTAAAATACCGCAGGCACTCCTGAATAACCTGACGGTTCTTTGGTGTCGTCTGCTCATACAGTCTTTCCGCCTTTTCAAATAACAGACGGTTCTCCTCTTTTTCCCACGGGTGTAACGGCATTTTTCTAACTGCTCCACCCGTTTTTCCAGTTCTTTTTCCGACAGTCCGATTTGCTTATTGACGATGACTTTATGGACTTTTTCAACGGATGACTCTATATTGACATCTAAAATGCCATTGATGTCATAAATAAACGTCACCTTGACAACCTGTTCTCCTTCCGGTGCTTTCGGCAGTCTTTTTAAGTTTATTTCCCCAATTTTTAAATTGTCCGATGCCTTTATATTTTCTCCCTGATAAATCGGAAAGTTCATGGTTATCTGATTGTTACGGACCGTTGTGTAATACATCGTCCGCTTGCAGGGCAGTGTTTCATTTTTCTCAATAACCGGCGAAAAACTGCCGTCATAGAGTTCCGTACCGAGCGAAAACGGGCAGATATCCGTTAAAAGCATATCTTTAATATCACCGGTGCGTTCTTTAATCGCCGCTGCCATGCCGACACCGTATGCTACACTCTCATCGGGATTTTCCTCCAGTACCACAGGCACTTTGTCGCCAAGCAGTCCTTTAATATACTGCTGTACCACGGGCATTTTGGACGATCCACCGACCAATATGACTTTGTCGAGTTCCTCTAATTCGATTCCCACCATATTGATGACCTTTGCGATTGGTTTTGCCATTCTTGAAAACAGCTCCGCTGAAAGATGGATCAGCCTCTGATTGGTCATTTTCAGCGTATAGGCTTCGCCTTTAATATACACCTGCCGCTCTGCTTCATTTTTATCGGTCAGTTCTTTTTTTACCGCCTCTGCCTCTTTTAAAACATTTTCCTGCTCATTTTCGTTAAATATGCTTCTGAAATCTGATTCTGCTCATAAAAATCCTGCGCAATGATTTCATTAAAATCTTTTCCGCCTAAATAATTATCTCCAGCAACTGCCTGTATTTCCACGACATTGTCAAATGCTTCCACCAAAGATACATCTAACGTACCGCCGCCGAAATCGAACACGATAAAGCTTTCTGCGCCTTTTTCTGCCGTATGATGCTTTAATGCCACCGCTGACGGCTCATTAATCAGACGTTCTACCTTTAATCCTGCAAGTCTGCCTGCATTTTTTGTGGCATTGCGCTTATTATCGTCAAAATACGCCGGCACACTGATAACCGCTTCCGTCACTTCTTCGCCCAGAAACTTTTCCGCATCTTCTTTTAATCTTCTTAATACAAATGCCGAAAGTTCTTCTGCACGGTATTTTTTTCTGCCGTTTCCGTACAGAAAATTTGTGCCCATATTTCTTTTAAATTCACGGAACGTATCATACGGCTGTGTTGCAAGCATTTCTTTTGCCACACTGCCCACAAATACCTCTTGATTTTTCCGATGCCGACAACGGATGGTGTAAGATACTCTCCAAATGCATTCGGAATCAGCACTACTTTTCCGTCCTGCCAGACGCCCGCCAGACTGTTTGTTGTTCCCAAATCAATGCCAATGACTGCCATTTTTCTCCCCCTTTTTATCCTTTATCTTTTTGCCTTTAATTTCCTGCTTTAAATTAGTTTCCCATATCTTTTAAGCTCTGGAGCAGTTCCAAATCGCTGTCCTTCACCTTAATATTCGATGTTATCGGTGCTTCGCCCGGTCTTTGCACGGTTATTTCAATCACCGTTCCTTCTTCGATTCCTCTTGAAAAAACTGCCTTTAAAAACGCTGCAAATTTCGGATGGTTTGCCGTAAATTTATTTTTGCATTCATTAATTTCATCATTGCTACTGGATTCATCATGTTTTGTTCTCCTTTTCTGTGTCCTGCATTTTAAATATATTCTTTTAGTTCTTCATTTACAATTTCCTGAATATCCTGCCGCCATTGCCAACGTACCTACTTTTTTATCATTCATCCACACCTGTAAACTTTTATAATTGTTCATTAATAACCTCCTGAATGGATGAATAGCCTTTCTTTGCAAACAATGTGTCAAAATCATTTTCACAGCCCAATGCAAAACTGATTTTAATAAGCACCGACAATGTTTTTTTCATATACTTTCCTTTTGTCTATATTTTCACGCAATTTTTCTTATAATTAAAAATTATATCATATTGCTTTGCCACTGACAATAAAAAAGAGTGAATACGTTTTAATATACTCACTCTTTTTGCCGCCTTACCGGTGGTTCTAATTTCTTCGTTTAAGGAGTCACACGCCCCATTTGACAGTCTAAGCTTTCATATTGAATCGTTAGAACTTTTAAACACTTCGACATAATTCTGAAGCTTCTGTCCGATTTCCGTATTTTTGCAGCATCTTTTCAATATCATTGATAGAATCCACAATACCGCCGACGCTGTCTGCCGCATCATTGACACCCTGACTGCTTTCGTCAATCGTCGTTGAAATGTCACTGATACCCGAATTCATTTCTGCCATGGTATTTTTGAGTGTTTCTGCATTTACCGCAAAATTTTCCAGAATATCGTTGACCTTTGCCGCATCATCACGGTATTCATTGGTAATCGCTGCAAATTTTCATAGTCTGCCAGAATACTTTCATCGACATAAGCAAGCAGTTTTCCTGAATTGCCTGTCAGATCTTTTACACTGTCAATTACTACCAGACTGATTTCCTGGATACTGTTAGCAATCTTTCTGCTGTCCTCTGCCAGTTCCCTGATTTCTTCTGCAACAACTGCAAATCCTTTTCCGGCATCTCCGGCTCTTGCTGCTTCAATCGAAGCATTGAGTGCCAGCATATTGGTCTGTGATGAAATGCTTAAAATGTCTTCTGTCAGTTCCTGAATCCGTGCCACCTGCTTACTGTTTTCAATCGACTGGTTTAAACCGTCTTTAATCTGTGCTACCATATCGTTTGTGCTTTGTCTTCCCTGCTCGGTATCTTCACGGTAGCGCACAGATTTTTTCTGAATCCGGGCAGTAATTTCATTTCCCTCTGTAATCTGGTCCGTTACATTCACAATTGCATGGAAAATGTTGTCTGACCCTGCGCTGAGCTGTTCTGCCGTTGCCGAGATTTCCTGCATGCTCGCTGCCATTTCTTCCATAACGGCGGATACACTGCCTGCATTGTCATTGACTGCCGTAATCTGACCGTTCATATTTGCGGAAGCTTCCTGTAGGGCATCGGATTTACTTTTAATATCTTTCATAATCAGCTGTAGCTTTTCAATAAATGAATTGATTCCGTCAACCAGTTCCCCGATTTCATCTTCGGATTTCACTTCAATTCTCGCCGTTAAATCACCATTACTTTCTTCAATATTTTTGATAATATCATTCAGCTGGCGGTTTGCTGACTTTAACGGCTTGATAATAAACATAATCATCACGATAATGGCTGCGCCGATGACCAACATGATTGCCAGAATGACCGCATATACCATAATAGACTGGCTGTACTGCTCATTTAACTGGCTTGATGCTTCACTGACCTGTGCACTGATTAATGTATTGAGATTATCTGCCGCTGTTTCAAGTCTTGAAGTAATACTGTCGTCACCCTCTGCTGTCAGTTCAAAATAATCATCCATGCTGTTGCTGTCACTGCTTAATACGGACTGGATTTTAGTGCTGTATTCTTCATATACGCTTTCATATTCTTCCAGACCGGCTAACACTTCTGCATTACCGAATGCTTTCACCGCTGTTTCTAAGGCTTCAAAAGATGCCGTCAGATTCTGGATTTCATTTTCCATATTGGTCTTCATATCCGAAGCATTATCTGTCGCATTTCCCGCCGCCTGCGCGCCTGAACCGCCTGATACGGTGTTCTGCTGATTTGACATGCCCGTGGTATCCTGCGTGCCCTGCTGGCTGTCACCCTGCATCATCTGCATGTTTTCTGACTGTCCGCTCTCAGACTGTGCATTTTCCGACTGCATATTTTCTGCCTGCGGCATGGCATCTGATGCGTTCTGTGTACTGTCTGATGTACCGTCAGCGTTATTTTTTTCCATCTGCTTCTGCATTCTGAATGCCGCCGAACTGTTTGCGTATTTCTGCACTTTTTCAATAGAGGTCGAAGTGTCCGCCATTAAAGTAACGGCTTCCATACACTCATTGGAAATTTTCTGGCTTTTCTTATTCATGCTGTGGATAAATAAAAAGCCTAACAATACGCTTGCAATGCCGGCGGCAAATAAAATGCCTGCCAGTACCAGTATTTTTGCACTGATTTTCTTTTTCATCTTCATTTCCTCATCTACCGGATTATCACTGTCCCGATATTCTTTCTTCTGTTGATTTTCCGCAGCTTCCTGCGATTCATTGGTATGAATATATCAACGGAATGTGATGAAAAAATGATTGATTTGTGTTTATTTCATGAAACGCAAAAAAATGGTGTGGAACAAAAGCCCACTTTTATGCTCATATTTGGGCAGGTCACAAGGTCATTCACCCACCTATGAGCAAGCTCATGTGGGTTTAGACCTTTTGACCCTGATATCATATTATTTTAAACTTCTACGTGTCCATTTACTACATTCCAGACACCATATTCATTCTCAGCCAGACCGTTATACGTAAAGTCTACTGTTCCGTTGGTCATATACCACCAGCCATACTCATTTACTGCTAATCCGGTATAATTCAAATCCAACGCACCGTTCGTCATGTACCACCAACCGTATTCATTTAATGCCATTCCGGTATAATTCAAATCCAGTGCTCCGTTCGTCATGTACCACCAGCCGTATTCATTTAACGCCATTCCGGTATAGTTAGTATCCAGTGCTCCATTCGTCATGTACCACCAGCCGTATTCATTTAACGCCATTCCGGTATAGTTAAAATCCAGTGCTCCATTCGTCATGTACCACCAGCCGTATTCGTTCACTGCCATTCCGGTATAGTTAAAATCCAATGCTCCGTTGGTTATGTACCACCAGCCGTATTCGTTTACTGCCATTCCGGTATAATTAAAATCCAATGCTCCATTCGTCATGTACCACCAGCCGTATTCATTTACTGCCATTCCGGTATAACCAAAGTCAATTGTTCCATTGCTTACATACCACCAGCCATACTCATTTGCTGCCATTCCTGTATAGTTGAAATCTACTGTTCCATTGGTTATCTTCCACCAGCCATATTCATTTGCTGCTAAATCGTTATAATTGTAATCAATATTGTTATTTGTGTAATAATACCAGTTACCATCTGCTGACTGTTGCAGTCCATTTTTATTTTCATCCGGAGCCGGATTTTCATTATCACCGGCATCTGTCTTTGCCGTAAATGTCAGTTTATCCGCAGACACTTCGATATTAAAAACATTTTCCTGTTCCTCTCCATCATACTTGAAACCGTCAGGAAGCTGTTCGTCTTCCCCCATCGGTGCCGCCGGTATAACAGCTACAGGATTGTTATAATCAACCAGCCATACTTCATCTGTGCCCTGTTCATCCATTCCTAACGAATCGCGCAGTGCACAGATTCTGTAAACAGAACTTCCGGTTTCAGAATCATAGTCATATACCATTGCATACTTTTCATTTGTTGCCGTATTGATCACTAAATTACTTGTTCCTCCACTGCCCCATTCCGCATCATAATATGAGATGTCTGTGTCTAAAACAGTCTGCGTGTAACCTTCCGGCATTGTGTCATAGCTTCCTATCTTTACCGCATAATAAATGTCACCGAGCGCTTCTTTTTTCGTGAGCTGATACAGGTTATATGCCGTAATTTCGTCATTCTCATTTAATGAATAGGTTAAAGTGTAATATGAAGAATCTCCGTTGGTATAAACTACATTGGTTGTTGACGGGTCATACGCATAATACTTTGCATAAATTCTTGCAATATCCAGCGGATGTGAAATCTGATACTGTGGTGTTTCCTGCAATGTCCCGTTATCCTTTATTACCTTATCCGTAAGATTTCCTGTCGTGTAAAGCACTTTTCCTGCCTGTCCTGCATAAATCGTCACATTACAGGTATTTTCCACTGAAAGCACGGACGCCGTTCCCTCTGCATAAAGGCGCACACCGTAGTCTTCCTGTTTTTTCGGGTTTACCGTAAGCGAACCGTCCCCGCAGATTGTAACAGATCCGCCCCACGCATCGCCGTATGCGACAATACTGCTTATTTCATTTTCACCTATCAGGCGGATTTTAAAATCATCCCCCATCATGTTGGTTGCAATATAATTGTCTGCATTTTTGTACTGGTTCAAAGTTAATGTGTTGCTTGCCTTATCGTAGGATACCCCGTCAATTGCGTTGCTTCCCTGCGATGAAAATATGTTGTCTTTGGTTTCGCTGTTACCCACTGCAATATAGGCATACGCCCAGTCCCCTTCATCACACGGACCGTTTGCCGCCTCTGCCTTCGGTACGGTAAATACGACCGCTGCCGACAATGCCATTACCGTTGTAAGGGCTATCGCTGCTGCCTTACTTCTACTTCTCCGGGTGGATTTCCGATTGAACTTTTTTAATATTCTCACCATAAAATTTCCTCCTTTTGCCTGTGTAAATATCTGGTAGTTATGGTGTCATCTTATCGTATCCTTTATCCGCTGTGCAGTTGGCATGTGTCTATTTTTCGGCAGAAACGAGAAAAACAGCGTGGGACAGATGTCTCACGCCGTTTTATAGTATATAAATTTCAGTTTTAGTCCCTATATCAAGCCTTTCGTATCCTGCCTGTCATATAAAAATCTTCTCCTCTAAATCTTCATAGAACAATGGAAGATTGTGACACCTGCGGCACAATACTACCAACATCAAGCTTCGCTTGATGTGTGAAAAATCTTAGATTTAAGGATTTTTCACACTATACACCTCACTTTTATTTATATCATATACAGATTATAGGATTAATACACTCTCTTTTGTAGCTACATAATCTTTCGTGAATAATTACTTAAATTACCCGACCTGATAAATTTATCACCAAATAATAATCGTGAATCTTGGAAAATCACACTAAATAAGCAAAAGCAGTCCTCTGACCACATCAAAAGACTGCTTTTTACAAATTTATTCAGTTCTTATACACCGATATTTCCAATACTTTATTCATCACCCATTTTCGCCAATTGGGCTGCCTGGTCGCTTGTGCGGAACAAAGGCCTCCAAATATATAGGCTCGAAACAGTTGCCTCTATGCCCTAATAGGCTCGAAGCATATACCTCTACCAAAACAGCCACGAAGCAAAGCATCCATTGCTACCCCGACCAGTACAATCAATACAAAATCTGTCAGTCACCTACCATTTAACCAATAAAACTTCGTATTGTGAAAAGTAGCTTGATGTTTTCAACTATATTACATTATCCCTTTATAACTTACTTTGATAGTTTTCCAACTGATGAAAACACCAACAACATTTACAGTATCTTCCCTTACATCAAAATGACAATGTAGTCCATCTGTGGAACAACTGCTTCGTGGTAGCCTTTATTCGCCAAATAAGCATCTCTGCTGAGTGGAAATTGAAAGGATTTGTTTCCAGCCTATCATAAATACCATCAATGCCATCTAACAGATGTCTCGCAGCCTGCTCACTTTTCAGCCGATATAACAAGTAATATACTAAATTATTAAGTAATTCATCTGCATGCTCTGGAAATAACTAATTTATAATCCATACTTTGCCCTCGTTTCCCTGAGTGCTGTTCTGGCATCTTTTACCTGACCTGCTTCAATCTGCTTTTCAGAAATTTCAATATCCCTATACATAGCAAGCTGTTTCATGGCTGACTCATAAATCTCCATACTCATAATAACCATATCGCCATAACCATTTTTAGTAATATAGATAGGTTCTTCTGCTCTGTGACACATATCAGAAATCTCTGATGTATTCTTTAAATCTTTAATTGGAATAATTTGTGGCATAAGTAACACCTCCTAACCATGGATTAATTATACCATAATTATGTCCAATTTCAATATGTATTACAAAGAAAATACACTACATTAATATTCTTTACCTATACAGAATATATTGCAAACCTCTAATATATTGAATTACTTTCTTTTAGTCACTTTCATTTCCACAACTGTACCATTCGGGTACTGAGTTGCACTATACTTTGAATTCCCATTATCTTTCTGTATTTTAACAACTTTTCTATTAGAGATTTGTAACTCTAGCCTCAAGTTTATCGCCTGGCTCAGATAAAATTCCTGTTGAATCAACTGTAGTATTTTTCTTAAATATGTCTAAAAGTTCATTTATCCACCTCCATCTACTCTATATGTTTGCTATTTCATAATGTATAAATCACTATAATTTTTTCCATTAAAACTTACAAATTTTCCATCCTGCCCTATACTACCTCTAAAAAAGAACTGACACTCTACACCTTTATCTAAATATTGATTCAATACTTTTGAATTAATTCTAGTTAAAAGCATTTCTTTATTTGTGTACACAATTGGTTTATCTGCATCAACAAATTCAAATGCTACTAATTTATCATTAAATACTGGCGTTGTAACTATTGCATTACCAAATAAAATACGATTTACACCTACTGGTATTTCTTCCTTTGCATCAACAAACAAAGTATTCAGACTAATTAATTCTCCATCTACTCTAATATTACATACATTATTATCAACGTCATCATCATAATAAAAATTTATGTATGTTTTTATTGATGACACATTTCTACTTTCAGTACCCTTTTTATCCTTAGTTACATTATTTCTTCGCTCACCTGTTACAACATCAACATCTTCAACACCATGCTCATTACTATGGTTAGTCTTGGATTTATTAGTTGCCTTTCTCATTGCAATGATTCCATTTTTACTAATTGTACGCTTTCCTTGCTCTGTTTCAACTTCAACCTGACGTTTTTCCTCATCACCCGAAACTGTAGAACACGCAATAGAATGTAAATCATCTCTATTTGATGGTGTAAAATATATACGTTTAGCATCTTTTACTGCCCAATTCGAACATGTTAATTTTATTCCACAATATGGGTCATGACAATGAAATGCCTTAGCACTTTTTAATTTACCTTTCAGCGAATATTTATGTGCTTTAAAAGCACTAATTTCTTCATTCAGTTCTTCACTATACGCTCTTTCTGACATTATCTCTCCACTCAGACATTATGCTTTTACAATCATATGCCTGTAATTTATTTACACAAACTATTTACATTCTACAAGATTGTTGCTCTATTCTATTGTATCATATCCATAGCAATAAATATATCATTTTCGCATCCTTAACCAACACAAACTAAACTGTAAACTCCAGCCAAATTTACTCAAATAATATTTTCATTGTCCTTTATTCTTAATAACCCCTCCCACTCTTTCGGATAACTTTCCCTTTGTAAATTCAACATATCAACAAATCTTTGATAGTCAATTAATTCAAAACTATCTAATATATTTTTCTCTACTACCTTTTTTGCTGCATCCTGTGCAGGCTTAGAGAAATGATTTGCTGTTGTTACAAAAACACATGCTTTCGCATCTCCAATGATAGATGCTCCTATTAAATCTCTTATACAAGACACACCTTCTACTTTATTAGCTTGCGTTCTTCTCTTCACTTGAACAAAGGTTTGATTTTCTCCATTTAATAATATTAAGTCTTTTCCACCATCATGTGATTTTCCTACCAATTTTATCTCACAATCCATAAAATCCTTAAATACACTTGCAACTAACTCCTCCATTTTTTTATCATTAATTCCATATATTTTTTCAGGATTTTGGGCTATATATCTATTTAAAACTTCAATCGGAACATTCTTAGAAGCAATATCGTAAGACCTCAAAATTGCTTGCGTTAATTCTGTTGATGTTGCCCTTAACCCTTCATCTATATCATCACTCGAAAAAGTATATGAATGTTCCCACCATCCACATCTTGTACATTGCACAACAGTTTCATACTCTACCGCCGAACACCAAGTAATTTTATTGTTTTGTTTATAATAAATCCTATTCTCTATTTTTTCTTTACAAAATGGACAAATCCCCTTTATCTCTTTTAATTTGTCTAACGTATTATTTACATATTCAAAATTAACAATTCCATCTTCACCCTTATATTTATTATATTGACTATAATCTAAAATCATTTCCCTTCCTCCAAAAACAACTTCCTCCAAATGCCTTTTTTCAATGTCCCACTTTTACAACTTCTTCTCTAATGCTAAATCACTCAAAAACAGAGCAAAATCCCTCATGACATTTTGTTTTATCAAATAATTTCGCATTTATAAATTGTCCACACTTAGGGCATTTATAGACAGTTGTGTCATTATCACAATTAAAACAGTAATATCCTTTTCAGCATCTCTTCTTTCCTGCTCACTAAAAACATAAGCTGAATGTAAAACACAATTTCTATACTTCTGAAACAACTCCATATACTGATATTCTTTACGTTCAAAATTATATAAATGCTTTTTTCCTTTTGTAAAATTCTTAATATCATCAAATTCTCGTACTTTCAACTTATTAGCACTATATAAATCCTCAATTTCTGAATCTGATAAATTGCTCTGCTTGCTTACTAAAACAGTTCTTATTCCACAATATGATACAACAGATGATTTTAGGGCTAACTCCATAGCAAACTGTAAATTCACAATAGCCTGTAGCATATTTACATAGCTATCCAATCCTTTGTTAATATAACCTATTGCAGAGTCAATGAATATAACTGCATTTCTAAATAATAATTGGGCAAATTCCTTCTCAAACTTCATCTTATTTCTCCAAACTTTTTTTTATTATATCACAAGACTTACAAACATTTGATTTATTTTTTCCATATCATACAAAAAAGAGCCAAGCATCATCATGCTCAGCCCTTCATCCGTATTACATCTTACTGAATAGCAATCTTAATTGTTATAGGTCTCCAATACTTAGTTTTGACCCCCCTATGTGCTTCTTCCCTACAATATCGTTCACACTCCTCCAACGGAATCATCATACGTGCAACAATATTGAAATTCTTATCATCCATCAGAGAATCTGAATATGCTTTGTCGTATCCTCTAATCTTATACTTCATTTACAGAAAAAGAATATCAGCCATATGCCATATCAGAGCTTATTAATTATAATCAGCAAAAGCTAGGCTATACTGATGAAGAAGTGTGTGAAATCGCTTATGATTTATTTAACAAAAGCAATCCTAAATCCGATAAAGTACTGACAACAGAAACTTACCGAAAAATAAAACAACGCAATACCCAAACCTCACAAAGAGGAACCAATTGGCTGGAATATATAGCTCAAGCGTTACGTTTTGATAGTTCTGATTATAAAAAATATTTAACAGATGCTGGAATGCAACATGCATATTCCGCTGTAGAAAAACAATCTAATGAAATAAACTCTATCGATACACTATTTGACCTTTTAAATTTTAAAGAGAAGTCAGCTCTAACTCAACTAACTACAGGACTTTTAAATTTGTATATGAATGCATACAATAAAATTAACTAAAGTTAACCATAGGTCTATACATACATCCAAACCAAAAAATAAGGGTGTACAGTGCATCTATACTATATGCTCAAAAGAAAAACGGTCGATGACATGTGTCAAAGACCGTTTCAATTACGATTTTATTTAATTCTTATATTGGGATATTTCATCAAAACCACAGTAAAATCAAGGCTTTTAGGCTTCTGTCTCCATGCGGCTTAACTTCTTCGCCTGGTCTGCCGCGATGCAGGCATCGATGATTTCCTGGATATCGCCGTCCATAATCTTGTCCAGCTTATACAGCGTCAGACCGATTCTGTGGTCGGTTACACGTCCCTGTGGGAAGTTGTAAGTACGAATCTTTTCAGAACGGTCACCTGTACCAATCTGGCTTCTTCTCGCATCTGCTTCCGCATCATGTGCCTTCTGAATCTCTAAATCATAGAGTTTTGCACGCAGGAGAGCAAATGCCTTTTCTTTATTCTGAATCTGTGACTTTTCTGTCTGTGAATAAATAACAATGCCTGTCGGATAGTGGGTCAGTCGTACAGCGGAATCCGTTGTATTGACACACTGTCCGCCGTTTCCGGAAGCACGCATAACATCGATACGGATATCTTTTTCATCAATCTGGATATCTACTTCTTCTGCTTCCGGCATAACTGCAACCGAAGCCGTAGAAGTATGGATACGTCCGCCGGATTCTGTTTCCGGCACACGCTGTACACGGTGTACACCGCTTTCATATTTTAAAACAGAGTATGCACCCTGTCCCTTTACCATGAATTCGATTTCCTTCATACCACCAATGCCTGTTTCATCCGCGTTGACAACTTCGACCTTCCAGCCCTTTGATTCTACATAATGGGTATACATACGGAACAGCTCTGCCGCAAAAAGTGCCGCTTCATCACCGCCCGCACCCGCACGGATTTCAACGATAATATCCTTGTCATCATTCGGATCCTTTGGCAGAAGTAAAATTTTAATTTCATTTTCCAGTTCTTCTACGCGTTTTTTCGCTTCATTTAATTCTTCTTTTGCCAGTTCCTTTAATTCTTCATCGGATTCTTCATCTAAAAGCTGTAAACTGTCTTCAATTGTCTGCTTACAGTTTTTGTATTCTGTATACGTAGCAATTAACGGAGCCAGACTGCTCTGCTCTTTCATCAGCTTTCTAAAACGGTTCTGGTCATTAACCACATCCGGATTTCCCAGTTCTGCCGTAATATCCTCATAACGGTTTACGGTATCTTCCAATCTGTCAAACATATCCATAATCTATTTTATCCTTTCTTTCCGGTTCTCTGTCTTTCTTTATTTATAATCTGCCCATAACGACTCTGTCAAGTCCCGCCAAATCTTTTACGGTTGACACCTGTGTATAGCCTTCTTTACAAAGCAGTGCTTCGACTGCCGCAGACTGGTCATAGCCAATTTCGTAAAACAGCCGGCCGCCGGGTTTTAAAAAGCCTTTCGCCTGCTTTGTAATCTTTCTGTAAAAATATAATCCATCCTCATGTCCGTCCAATGCCAGCACCGGGTCATGCAGGCGCACTTCCTCCGATAAACTGTCAATCACCTCTGTACAGATATACGGCGGATTGGAAACCACAATATCCACGGACTGTTCCATAAGATACTTTCCTGCGTTTTCAAATAAATCGCTCTGAATCAGTGTCACATTTTCCGGTGCAAGGGCTTCTTGATTAGCCTTTGCAACCGCAAGTGCCTTCCCGGAAATATCCACACCGATACCCTTTGAAAGCTTTCGTTCCAGTGCAACAGACAGCAGAATGCAGCCTGAACCGGTACACATATCTACAACTGTCATACCGTCCGTACAGACCTTTAACACCTGCTCCACAAGCACTTCCGTATCCGGTCTTGGAATCAGTACATCGGGACTGACCTTAAATTCATGTCCGTAAAAAAATGCCCTGCCTAAAATGTGCTGCAACGGCTCATGACTGCTTCTACGTTCAATATAGTCAAAAAAACGTTCCTGTTCTACACGGGTAAGCAGCTTTGATCCATTCATCAGATAATATGTCCTGTCCATGCCGTTGATTTCAGACAACAGGGCATAGCTGTCGTAGTCTGCATTTTCAATGCCGCACTGTTTCAGTCTTTTTGCACCCTCACGCACCGCGCCGGATATGGTCAGATTTTCCTGTATCATCATATCCCTGCACATCACTTTTTATCCACTCTCTCTTTGAAAAGAGGAAGTTCCTCTGCGTAATCTTCGTCTTCTTCATCCTCGATAAATTCAAAGCCGTCGCCTTCTTCAAGCCCCTTATCGCTTGCTACTGACAGATTACTTTCGGATGCCTGCTGTGCTGCCGTGTCCACAGATTCCTGCGGGTCTTCTATAATTTCAAAGCCCTCCGGCAGTTCATCATCGTCCTCATCATCTTCTCCGGCTTCTGATTCCTGTGATTCTGACTGCTGTTTTATATCTGCATTTTCACTTTCCGGCTCAGACTTTTCTTTATTTTCTGCCGGACTGCCGGTTTCGGACTGCTGTTCTGAATTTTCAGTGCTGTCCGGATTCTTTTCCTGCTCTTTTGCACCCTCTGCGTCCGTAATCTGACCGCCTTCTAATATATCCGTATCATCCGGTGCAATATATTCTTTTTCAGGCTGTGTCGTCTGCTGTGTATTTTCCTGTACAACTTCATCCGGATTTAAGGAACGTGTATTCCGATCCGCACCTGTCGTAATGGTCGATGTAATCGCAAGAGAAGCTTCGTTGGCTGCCATTTCCGCTACCGGCTGTTCGGTATCCTTATAATAATCCAATAAAAATGCTTCCCAGTCAAAGACTTCTTCTACTGCTTTAATCGCCACTTCAATCATATCCATATCCGGTTCTTTGGTCGTGAGCTTCTGAAGCCACAGCCCCGGCTTGCTGAGTGCTGTGATAAATACATTTTCGCTTCTGCCCGCCCAGCGGATTAATTCATATGAAACTCCCGCAATGACCGGAATCAGCAGGATTCTTAAAACGAGCTGCACCGCCGTATTTTCGATTCTGATAAATATAAAAAATATCACACTGACAAACATCACCAGAAACAAAAAGCTTGTTCCGCAGCGCTTGTGATAACGCGAGCTGTTTTTTACATTTTCCGGTGTCAGTCTTGCGCCATGCTCAATGCAGTTGATACACTTATGCTCTGCACCGTGGTACATAAATGTTCTTTTAATATCCTTCATCTGTGAAATTGCCAGTATGTATAAAATAAATAAGACAACTCTCACAAGACCTTCTATAAAATTCAACAAAAATTGAGAAGAAACATAAGGTGTCAGCAGTCTGGATACAAAATACGGAATGAGCATAAACAGTCCTACTGCAAATACAACAGATAAAATAACCGTAAACGCCATTAAAACCGCTTCTAATTTATCTTTAAAAACAGCCCTTCCGATTTCATCGGCTTTTGTACTCTTCTGCTCTGCCGGATCATCATAAAACGAAGCCGAATAATTGATTGTGGAAATTCCCGTTACTAAAGAATCCACAAAGCTGTATACTCCCCGGATTATCGGATAATTCAGCCACGGATGTTTCTTTTGCAGCTGATTACAATCTCTGACTGTTACTTCTATTTCATTATCTGGCTTACGGACTGCAATGGAATACTGATCCTTATTGCGCATCATAATTCCTTCAATAACAGCCTGTCCGCCGATTCCTGATGGTTTCATCGCACACCTCTAAGCATATTTTTTACCATAATAACAAAAAAGTTGAGGTCTGGTCAACCTCAACCTTATGTTCTGATTAATTGTTCTGTACGCCGTACTTCTTGTTGAACTTATCAATACGTCCGCGAACAGATGATGCCTTCTGCTGTCCTGTATAGAAAGGATGGCACTTTGAGCAAATTTCAACATGGATTTCTTCCTTTGTTGAACCTGTAACAAATTCATTACCACAGTTGCAAACAACCTTTGCCTGATGGTACTCTGGATGGATTCCTTCTCTCATGATTTTCACCTCTTTAATATTTAAATAAGTATTGTCATTGTGAGACGAATCTCACAAAGTGATCTCTTTATCTGTGATAAACAGCTTTCTTATTGTATCATAAGGATATTATGAATGCAAGCATTATTTTTAAAATTTTTTTCTGATTTTAACAGACCGGTCCGTCCTTTCATAAACCTCCGGTTTCTATATATAACGGTTCTTGCGGACGGTCTGTACAAATTCTGCATTATTTCTTGTCTTTGCAAATAAGTCTAAGATGCGTTCTGCTGCTTCATCTGTCTTTAGTCCGTTTAACGCCTTCCGCATAATATCTACCGCTTCCTGTTCTTCGCGGCTTAACAGCAAATCTTCACGTCGTGTACTGGACTTTGCAATATCAATCGCTGGGAACACTCTCTTTTCAGACAGCTTTCTGTCAAGTACCAGTTCCATGTTACCCGTTCCCTTAAATTCTTCAAATACAACATCATCCATCTTACTGCCCGTTTCAACCAATGCCGTTGCCAGAATGGTAAGGCTTCCGCCTTCTCTCATATTTCTTGCCGCACCAAAGAAACGCTTTGGCATATGCAGTGCCGCCGGGTCCAGACCACCGGATAAGGTTCGTCCGCTTGCCTGTACAGTAAGATTATAGGCTCTTGCCAGTCTTGTAATACTGTCTAATAAAATAATAACATCCTGTTTCTGCTCCACCAGACGCTTTGCACGCTCGATAACCATTTCAGATACACGTCTGTGACGTTCCGGCAGTTCATCAAATGTAGAATAAATAACTTCCACATTATCCCCTGTAATGGACTCTTTAATATCCGTAACTTCTTCCGGACGTTCATCAATTAACAGAATCATCAGGTGCATTTCCGGGTTGTTCTTGGTTACGGCTGTCGCAATCTGCTTTAACAGGGTTGTCTTACCGGACTTTGGCTGTGATACAATCATGCCTCGCTGTCCCTTGCCAATCGGAGAAATCAAATCTACCATGCGCATTGCCACGGTATTTGTATTTTTCTCTAAATGAATTCTCTCATTCGGGAAAATCGGTGTCAGTTTTTCAAATGCCGGTCTTTTGGTTGCAAGCATCGGATCTAATCCGTTGACAGACTCAAGATATAAAAGCGCTGAAAATTTTTCATTCTGTGTACGGATACGCTTCGGTCCTTTGATAATATCACCTGTCTTTAAATTAAAGCGGCGGATCTGTGTCGGCGATACATACACATCATTTTCACCCGGCAGGAAATTCTCACAGCGGATAAATCCATATCCCTCTGCGAGGACTTCAAGGATTCCGTTTGCATCGGGTTCATCGGATTTCATATCACTTCTGTAGTCCTGACGGTCATTCCTGTATTCCGTTCTGTCGTTTTTATAATCCTGTCTGCCTTCATAGTGGCGGTATTCACGGCGTTCTTCATAATGCGGACGCTCATTGCTTCTCTGTGCATTATCGTTTCTTGTGTAACGCGGTGTTTCTTCACTTCTTCCGGTACGTGCTGCCGGTGCTGCCGTACTTTGAACCTCCTGGTGTTCTTCCTGTCTTTGTGTACTCTGTGCTTCGGTATTCTGTTTTTCCGATGCTTCTGCCTGTGCTTCTTCTCCACCTGAAGCTTCAATAATTGCATCAATCAGCTCTGCCTTGCGCATCGCTGTAATTCCTTTGATTTTTTTATCCTTTGCAAACTCACGTAATACAACTAAAGATAATGTCTGAAGTTTTTCTCTCATATCTTAATACTCTCCTAAAATAAATTCCATTCCTATAAATAAATATAACAAATATAAACAGGGAATCCGGTTACTGAATCAGCACCACTTATGAAAATCTCATTACTGTTTCTCTATTATACACCTTTTTGTCATAATTTCAAACCTTTCTTTTTCTAAAAATATATTGCCGTCAGATTTTGTATATGGTATGATTTAAAGTATCTTTGGATTTTTAAGAAAGGCAGGTATTATTTATAATGACAAATGCAGAAAAGGCTTTACAGCTTCATGAGGAATGGAACGGAAAATTTGAAACAACACCAAAGATGGATATTGCAACAAGGGAAGACCTTGCGTTAGCTTATACTCCGGGTGTTGCTGAACCATGTAAGGTCATCGCAAAGGATAAGGAAGCAGCTTACAAGTACACCATTAAGGCAAACACTGTTGCCGTTGTATCAGACGGCAGTGCTGTTTTAGGACTGGGCAACATCGGCGCTCACGCAGCCATGCCTGTTATGGAAGGAAAGGCTGTTCTTTTCAAATCCTTCGGCGGTGTCAATGCTGTGCCGATTTGTCTGGACACACAGGATACAGAGGAAATTATCAAGACTGTTGTCAATATTGCACCTGCCTTTGGCGGAATTAATCTTGAAGATATTTCCGCGCCGCGATGCTTTGAAATCGAGTCCCGTTTAAAGGAACTCTTAGACATTCCTGTTTTCCACGATGACCAGCACGGTACCGCAATTGTTGTACTTGCCGGTATTATCAATGGTTTAAAGGTTACAGGAAAGACAAAAGAAGACTGTCAGGTTGTTGTAAACGGTGCCGGTTCTGCCGGCATTGCCATTACAAAGCTGCTCCTTACATATGGATTTAAGCATGTTACCATGTGCGACAAGTCCGGTATCCTTTCTAAAGGAAGCGAAGGTTTAAACTGGATGCAGGAATCCATGATGGATGTTACGAATCTTGAACATAAGACCGGTTCACTGGCGGATGCTTTAAAGGGTGCTGATATTTTTGTCGGTGTTTCTGCTCCGAATATTGTAACTCCTGAAATGGTTCAGTCCATGAACAAAGATGCGATTATCTTTGCCATGGCAAATCCGGTTCCTGAAATTATGCCAGACGTTGCAAAGGCTGCAGGTGCAAAAGTGGTCGGTACAGGCCGTTCTGACTTTCCGAACCAGGTCAACAACGTTATCGCATTTCCGGGTATCTTTAAAGGCGCACTCGAAGGCCGTGCAACACAGATTACCGAGGAAATGAAGCTGGCTGCTGCACTTGCCATTGCTAATTTAGTTCCTGAGGATGAAGTCAGCGATGTCAACATTTTACCGGAAGCTTTTGATGAACGCGTTGCTGATGTCGTAAGTCAGGCTGTAAAAGACCATATTACCAGATAGTCCATGAAACCTTACTACTATTCACTAAGCGAATATTTAAAGGAAACGTATGGCTGTAAAATGTACAAGCTTTCTTTAAGCGGCGGCATGACCTGTCCCAACCGTGACGGACGGATTGACACACGTGGCTGTATTTTTTGCAGTGCAGGCGGTTCCGGTGATTTTTCAGGAGAGGCACTGATTGGAAACAGTGCCTCTTTACTTGCCGGAGGCATTGTGACACCGCAGCATACTAAAATTCCAGGCATTGCTGCACAGATTGAAGCCGAAAAAGCTCTTATCAGCCGTAAATATAACGGCGGTCAGTATATCGCTTATTTTCAGTCATACACCAATACGTATGCACCGGCCGATTATTTAAGACAGATTTTTACCGAAGCAATCCGGCACGATGACGTCCGGATTCTTTCTATTGCAACAAGACCGGACTGCATTACACCAGCGATTGTTACACTGCTTTCTGAATTAAATGCCATAAAACCGGTCTGGGTTGAACTGGGACTTCAGACAATCCATGAAAGCAGCGCCCGCTATATCCGCCGCGGCTACAGTCTTTCTGTATTTGATGATGCCATGAAAATGCTGTCTGATGCCGGAATTGAAACAATTGTGCATATGATTCTCGGACTGCCCTCTGAATCACAGGAAATGATGTTACAGACCGCAGATTATATCGGACACAGCGGAGCCTCCGGCATTAAACTCCAGCTGTTACATATTCTTTCCGGCACAGACCTTGCACGCGATTATGAAGAAAAGCTTTTTACCGTCATGACGGAAGACGAATATCTTGATTGCCTTGGGAAAATTTTAGAGATTCTTCCGCCGGATATGGTAATTCACCGGCTGACGGGTGACGGTGCAAAAAAACTGCTGAAAGCTCCTTTATGGAGTGCCAACAAAAAACAGGTAATGAACCGGATGAACCGGTATTTTAAAGAGAATAACATTTGTCAAGGACGGTTATATCAATGAATACAGAAGCAACTACTTTATACAAATTGATGGTTTTATATATGTTAAGTAAAGTGAATTTCCCACTTTCCAACAGCCAGATTGCTGATTTTATGCTGGACAAACAATATACAACCTATTTTACACTGCAGGAAGTTTTAAGCTCCCTTGCAGATGATGGCTTTGTTAATGTCCTGACATACCGAAGCAGCACCCAGTACCGGCTGACGTCTTCCGGAAAAGACACCATTTCCTTTTTCAGCAACAAAATATCCAATGCAATCCGTGAAGAAATCGATGTCTATCTGATTGAAAATAAATACGAACTGCGCTGTGAAACCGGAACCCTGTCCGACTACTACCGTTCCACAAACGGCGACTACATCGTACACTGCATCGTAAAAGAAGGCAAAACCAACCTCATTGAGTTAAACATTGCCGTCCCGTTAGAAGAACAGGCCGACGCCATGTGTTCCAAATGGCGCGAAGGCAGTCAGGAAATCTACGATTTCATTATGCGGAAGCTGATGTAAATAAAAACTATATTTATAATAAAAGCCCGGCAGAATAAGTGAATGAAAAAATACTTATTCTGCCGGGCTTCCGCTTCCCTCTCGGGGTTTTTATATGCCCATACTGAAGTCAAGTGCTAACGTTGAAGCAGGGGCATATAGAAAACCCAATCTATAGATACTGCTCAATCGTTTCCCACAGCTCCGGGATTCCCTGCTTCGTCTGTGATGAAACAGGAATTAATATATCATCTTTTTCAAGTCCAAGTCCTGTGCGGACAGCTTTAACATGCTTTGGAATCTGGCTGCGCTTTAATTTATCCAGCTTTGTTGCAATAATAACCGGGTGGTATCCATTTGCAACAATCCAGTCATACATCATTTTATCGTTGGCTGACGGGTCATGACGGATATCAATCAGCAGAAAGACCTGACGAAGCTGTTTGGACACTTTCAGATACTTTTCTACCATTTTACCCCATTTTGCTTTTACCTGCTGATTGGCATTGGCATAGCCGTAGCCCGGTAAATCCACCAGAAACATTGCATCATTGATATTATAATAATTGATTGTCTGTGTCTTACCCGGCTGTGAAGATGTTCTGGCATAAGACTTACGGTTCATCAACGCATTAATGAGTGAAGATTTTCCCACGTTGGATTTTCCCGCAAATGCCACCTCCGGCAGTTCAGTTTGTGGAATTGCGCTTGTAACACCAATGACAATATCCAGATTTACTTTTTTGATAACCATACAACTCTCCATTCTGCTGACATCTCATGCCATACATTTTCACTATTTATCCTGATTCCCGGGAACCAGTGCATGCTCAAGTACCTGTTTCATTTCCGAAACAAAAACAATCTCCATGCCGCCTGTAATTTCTTCATCAAATTCTTCTACGTCACTTCTGTTTTCGGACGGAACAAGGACTTTTTTCATGCCTGCCGTCTTTGCCGCGAGCAGTTTTTCCTTTAATCCGCCAATCGGAAGCACTCTGCCGCGGAGTGTCACTTCCCCGGTCATTGCAACATCGGCATGAACCGGAATTCCTGTCACTGCAGAAAGCATCGCCGTTGTCATTGTTACACCGGCTGACGGACCATCCTTTGGCACTGCGCCTTCCGGAATATGTAAATGAATACTGTGTGTATCAAAATATTCCTGTTCGACCTTATACTTCCTGCCTGATGTAATGGAGCGCACATAAGTCAGTGCAATCCGTGCGGATTCCTGCATGACATCACCCATTTGTCCGGTGAGAATCAGTTCACCCTTACCCGGCATTGTATTGACTTCAATTTCTAACGTATCCCCGCCGACACTTGTCCATGCCAGTCCACGCACAATACCGACTTCATTCTTTTTATGGATATTCTCCGGCTTAAATTTTACTTTTCCTAAGAAATCCTTTAAATTCTTATCTGTAATGCGGATACTCTTTACTTCTTCATTCAATTCTCCGTTGCCGTGATAGAGCTGGCGCACTGCCTTGCGGCATACCTTTGCGATTTCACGCTCTAAGCTTCGCACACCGGCTTCCCTTGTATATCCGTCAATCATGCTTTCAAGCGCCTTATCGGAAAATTTCAGCTGTTTTGCCATCAGTCCGTTTTTCTCAAGCTGCTTTGGCACTAAATGTTCTTTTGCAATGTGCAACTTTTCATTTTTGGTATATGAGCTGACCTCGATAATCTCCATTCGGTCTAACAGCGGTCTACTGACAGTTGATAAATCATTTGCCGTTGCAATAAAAAGCACCTGTGAAAGGTCTGTCGGCAGTTCAATATAGTGATCGACGAAATGGCTGTTCTGCTCGCTGTCTAATACCTCCAGCAGCGCTGAAGCCGTATCGCCCTTATAATCACTGCTGATTTTATCAATTTCATCTAACAGCATAAGCGGATTTTTCACGCCTGCCGCTTTAAATGCCGTAATAATTCTGCCCGGCATTGCACCAACATAAGTCTTTCTGTGTCCGCGGATTTCTGCTTCATCACGTACACCACCCAGACAGATACGCACATATTTTTTATTCAGTGCTTTTGCCACAGAACGCGCAATTGAAGTTTTTCCCGTTCCCGGAGGTCCTACAAGACAAAGAATCGGTGCATCACCCTTGCTTGTAATATTACGGACTGCGAGCGATTCTAAAATACGCTCTTTGATTTTTTTCATGCCATAGTGATCTTCATCCAACACCTGTGCTGCAGCATCTAAATCACGGTTATCCTCTGACATCTTATCCCACGGCATTTCAAGCAGCGTTTCGATATAACCGCGCTCCACGTTCGCTTCTGCTGATCCCTGGCTTAATATTTTATAACGCTTGATTTCCTTGCGGATTTTTTCTTTAATTTCCGCAGCTGCTTCCAGTTCTTTTACTGCATCACAAAATTCTTCAATTTCAGAACCGTCATCTTCGCCGTCTAATTCTTCATTTAAGACTTTTAACTGCTCTCTTAAAATATACTCTTTCTGGTGTTTATCTACTTTTTCTTTGACTTTTTCAGAAAGCTCTTCTTTAATTCTGCTGACATTCGTATCTTCGATCAAGAGTTTGCCCGCATATTCATACATTTCTTCCAAAGAATCCAGTTCCAGCATATGCTGGCGTTCCCTGTACTCCATCGGATAGTCGATTGTAAACCGTTCCAGCAGCTTTCTGGCACTGTTCATACCCAGCCATTGCTTTAAAATGTCACGGCTCATCCTTGGATTGGCAAGTGCGTACTGACGAATCAGTTCTCTTAACCCCGTAAGCATGGCTTTATTGAGTGTCGGGTCTAATTCCTGCGGCGGCTGCTCATTTACTGCAACCTCTGCCACAAGCATTCCATCCGCCTGCGTAACACCTTCAAGCGTACCCTTCTTCACACCTTCTACCAGAACACGCACTACGCTGTTTGGCAGCTTTATGAGCTGTTTAATCTTTACCAGTGTACCTACATGATATAAATCTTCGTATTCCGGGTCAGAAACTTCCGGGTCAACCTGTGTTGCCAGAAAGATTTTCTGGTCTTTTTCCATTGCCTTTTCTACTGCATGAATTGATTTTTTTCTGCTTATATCAAAATGTATGACCATGTCCGGCAACACGGTCATACCTCTTAATGCAATCAATGGCAAATTTATATTTTTCATTTCCATATAAACCTAACCTTTTAGTTTTTTACATTGCAACATTTTCTGAGCGGTACTCAATCAAAGGCTTTGCTGTTCCATCTACGGCATCCTTTGTAATTACACATTTTGCAATCGTATCATCTGACGGAATTTCGTACATCACTTCATTCATAACTGCCTCTAAGATAGAACGAAGGCCACGGGCACCCGTCTTTCTTTCAAAACTCTTTTTAGCGACTTCTTCAACCGCTTCGTCTGTAAATTCCAGTTCTACCTCATCTAAAGAGAACAATGCCTGATACTGCTTTAAAATCGCATTTTTCGGTTCCTTTAAAATTCTTACCAGTGCAGCTTCATCTAAGGAATCCAATGCAACAACCACCGGCACACGGCCTACAAATTCAGGAATCAGTCCGAATTTAATCAGATCCTGCGGAAGTACCTTATGGAACATCTCACCGACTTCTGCTTCAATCTTTTCATGGACATCTGCATTAAATCCGATAGAACTCTTATCCATACGGGATTCGATAATCTTTTCAAGACCGTCAAATGCACCACCGCAGATAAATAAAATATTGGTTGTATCAATTGGAATCAGTTCCTGCTGTGGGTGTTTTCTTCCTCCCTGTGGCGGAACGGAAGCCACCGTACCCTCTAAAATTTTAAGAAGTGCCTGCTGTACACCTTCGCCCGATACATCTCTTGTAATGGATACATTTTCTGATTTCTTTGTAATCTTATCTATTTCATCAATATAAATAATACCATATTGTGCTTTTTCGATATCATAATCTGCTGCCTGAATCAGCTTTAATAAAATATTTTCTACATCTTCACCGACATACCCCGCCTCTGTCAGTGTGGTTGCATCTGCAATTGCAAACGGCACATTTAAAAGTCTTGCCAGATTCTGAGCAAGAAATGTCTTACCGGAACCTGTCGGACCCAGCATTAAAATATTACTTTTCTGTAATTCTACATCAACGTCTTTCCCTGATAAAATTCTCTTGTAATGATTATAAACCGCTACCGCCAGTACTTTCTTTGCCTCATCCTGTCCGATAACATAGTCATCTAAAAATTCTTTTATTTCTTTTGGCTTTAACAGATTAATTTCCATATCTTCTGCCGGATTGCCGTCATCTTCTTCTTCAAATTCTTCATCAAGAATATCACTGCAAATACTTACACACTGGTCACAAATGTAAATTCCGTTCGGACCGGATATCAGCTTTTTTACCTGATCCTGTGTCTTATTGCAAAATGAACATCTCAACTTTTCATCTATACCTCTGCCTGCCATGAAATCCTCCAACAATAATAATGTAATTTATAAAAGGACTGTTGCGAAAAGCAACAGTCCCGTCATTTAAAACTATCTCTTTTCAACTACGCTGTCAATAAGACCATAAGCTACAGCTTCCTGTGCTGTCATATAGTTATCACGCTCTGTATCACGAGATATTTCTTCTACTGACTTGCCAGTATTGGCTGCCAGAATTTCATTCAACCGATTTCTAGTCTTTAAAATATTTTCTGCAACGATTCTGATTTCTGTTTCCTGTCCTTTGGCACCGCCTGAAGGCTGATGAATCATAATTTCAGAATTCGGGAGAGCAAGTCTTTTGCCCTTTGCACCGCCCGCAAGCAAAAATGCACCCATGCTTGCTGCAAGTCCCATGCACATCGTAGATACATCACACTTAATATACTGCATTGTATCATAAATTGCAAATCCGGCAGATACAGAACCACCCGGACTGTTAATGTAAAGGTGAATATCCTTGCTTGGATCTTCTGCCTCTAAAAATAACATCTGTGCAATAACAATATTTGCAGATACATCTGTCACTTCTTCTCCTAAGAAGATAATTCTGTCTTTTAAAAGTCTTGAATAAATATCATATGACCGTTCTCCACGGCTGGTCTGTTCAACGACATAAGGCACTAAACTCATAATTTCTGTCCTTTCTTACGCGAAAATTACTTTTCTACAGTTGAATTTACGATAAGGTCTACTGCCTTCTGGATAGCAATATCACTTCTGATCTGCTTTCCTTCAAATTCTCCCATAAATTCTTTAATCTGTGAAAGTTCCATCTTATACATATCAGCCATCTTCTGAAGCTCTGCATCGAATTCTTCATCGGATACCTGAATATCTTCTGCCTTTGCAACTGCTTCAAGTACCAGTCTTGTCTGGATTCTCTTAACAGCTTCCGGCTTCATTTCTTCTACAATCTTATCTGCTGTCATACCTGTGTACTGGAAGTACTGGTCGATAGATAAGCCCTGCTGCTGTAATCTCTGTGCAAAGTCTTCTACCATTCTGTTTACCTGTGTATTAATCATAGCTTCCGGAATGTCCATCTTAGATGTTTCTACAATCTTAGCGATTGCTTCGTCTTCCTTCTTAGCCTTTGCTTCATTTTCCTTGCGAACGGAAATTGTCTTCTTTAAGTCTTCCTTGTATTCAGCAAGTGTATCGAAATCTGATACATCCTGTGCAAAATCATCATCTAATTCAGGAAGCTGCTTTTCCTTGATTTCCTTTACGGATACCTTGAATGTAGCCGGCTTGCCCTTTAATTCTTCTGCATGATATTCTTCCGGGAATGTTACGTTGATTTCTTTTTCTTCGCCAATGTTCATGCCGATTAACTGTTCTTCAAAGTTGTCGATGAATGAATGAGAACCGATTGTTAAAGGATAGTTTTCACCCTTTCCGCCTTCAAATGCAACACCGTCAACAAAACCTTCAAAGTCAATAACAGTCATATCGCCGTCTTTAACAGCTCTGTCTTCTACTGTTACTGTTCTTGAGTTCTGTTCCTGAACCTTCTTTAATTCTTCTTCTACGTCTGCATCTGTTACTTCTGTATCAGCCTTTTCTACTTCAACACCCTTGTATGTGCCAAGTTCTACTTCCGGCTTTACAGCTACTTCTGCTGCGAAGATGAATGGCTTGCCTTTTTCTAACTGTACAACAGAAATCTTAGGCTGTGAAACGATTTCTAACTTGCTTTCTTCAGCTGCTGTGGCATATGCTTCAGGAATGATAGCGTTTGCTGCATCTTCGTAGAATACTTCTGCACCATACATCTGCTCAATCATCTTACGAGGTGCCTTACCTTTTCTGAAACCCGGGATAGAAATCTTGTTCTTATCTTTATTATAAGCCTTATTTAAACCTGCTTCAAACTCCTCTGCTGTTGACTCGATTACGAGTTTGACCATGTTCTTTTCTTCCATCTGTTCTACTTTAAAACTCATTGTTACTATTTCCTCCTTAAAGATATATGTAAATTTTTCTAGCGTACAACGTACATATTAGGCATTATAACATAACTTTTTTTACTTTACCAGTAAAATTTTTCTTCAATTTATTTATTTTTTATTTCACGAACCGCCTGTGTTTATGTTATAGTAAGAATACTATCAAATCTGTCCGGATGACAGATAAAAAAATGGGAATGGGGATTTATATGAATGAGATAAAAGAAAAATCAGTTGAAGTTTCCCGCACGGAGGTTTCACATTTACTGTGTAACCGTGATATGAACGGTGCCGGAAGACTTTTTGGCGGACAGCTTTTAATGTGGATTGACGAAGTCGCAGGCATTGTTGCCAAACGCCACTGCGAATGTAACGTTACCACGGCAAGCATTGACAACTTACAATTTAAGGAAGCATGTTATCTGGGTGATGTCATCGTTTTAATCGGCTATCTGACCCATGTTGGCAATTCTTCCATGGAAGTACGCATTGACACCTACGTGGAAAAGAAAAACGGCAAACGTTATCCTGTCAACCGCGCCTTCTTTATTATGGTTGCCCTTGATGAAAACGACCATCCTGTCCGCGTTCCGCGACTGTCAGTTTCTTCCATTGAGGAGCAGGCAAAATGGGAGGCTGCCGAACGCCGCGTTGCACTGCGCAAAACCCGGCGCGAAGAAGGCTTTTAAACTCTTATACAACATAAAGAAATGCCACAGCATTTCACGGTGATTCAAGGTTTGAATTTCCGTGGAAACTGTGGCTTTTCTTTTTTGTGTCACCGGCACAATCTTCTTTTTACCGACAGATTACTTGCCCTGTGACATCTGCTCTTCCTGTCTTTTAATCATCTTCTTAACCATGTTACCGCCAACAGAACCTGCTTCTGCTGATGTTAAATCACCGTTGTAACCTTCTTTTAAGTTTACACCGATTTCTGAGGCAACTTCCATCTTGAATCTGTCAAGTGCGTCCTGTGCTTCCTTCTTTGTTTTTGAATTAGAATTAGAGTTTGTCATAATACTGCACCTCCATGATATTTGTTTTAGATAAGAACTTTTTTCGTTGCTTATCTTGGTATTAGTATGTGCAGCCGTAAATCAATTATTATGACAATTTTTGTAAAAACTACGGCAGATAGGTTTTATAAATTTCAAAATCATCAAAAATGACGTGCCATTTGTAAGATGCCCCGGCTGTCAATGCAACATAGTGATGCCCGTTCTTTTGTGCATAGCTTACAAGGCAGTTTCCCGCCTCCTGCGTATATCCTGTCTTTCCTGCCATGATGGTCACATTCTCGACTTCATTACCATACATTCTGCTAAACATCGTACTGGAAAGCTTAATTCCCTCCGGGTGCTGAGCCGTCGGTGTCGTGGTATACTGGTACGTTGAAAGCACCTCTGCGCATGTCGGATTCTGCATTGCATACTGCATAATCATTGCCATTTCAACCGGTGTTGTATACTGCTGTTCGTCATACAGCCCCGATGCATTCATAAAATGTGTATTTTTCAAGCCGATTTCACTGCATTTCTGATTCATTAAATCCGCAAATGCTTCTTCTGAACCGGCTGTCATAATCGAAAGGGCTACCGCCGCATCTGCACCTGACGGCAGTACAAGTCCATACAGATAATCCTTTGCCGTAACCATTTCACCCGGATCAAATCCCGCCCGGGATGCCTGCTCACGCACCAGCGGGTCCAGCAGCTCATACGACAGCGCATAGGTCTGGTTTAAATCCTGAAGCTGCTCTACCGCAACAATCAGCGTCATGACCTTTGTCATGGAAGCCGGATAAATCTTTTCGTTGTATCCCCTTCCTGCAATTACCTGACTGTTTTCTACGTCGAGTAATGCAACATACGGACTTTTGACTTCTTCCGAAACGATTTCTTTATAATTTTCACTGACGGACGGATATTTGAATTTCTGTTCCGGTTCTGAAATCTGTGCCAGTGCCTGCATGGCATCCTGCGCCATCTGCTGTGAATTAATGCCATCTGCCTGACCACCGCCTTCGCCGCGGGTTGTATACAAAATACAGCATACTGCAACTACGACGGCAACAGCAGCCGTTATCGCTCCCTTTATCATTTTTAAACGCTTCTGCCGTCTGCGCTTCATCTGCCTGGCATGACTTCTTCTCTCTCTATCCGCTCTTTTGGCTCTTTCGTAACTGTCTAAGTATTCATTTTCCATGATTCTTATGCCTGCTTTTCCAGATACTGCACAGATTGTCCGATTTCCTGTGCTTTTTCTTCACTTATCAGCAGTCTGACAAGTTCAAGTCCGAGTTCAATAGAAGCCCCCATGCCTCTTGCCGTTGTAATATTGCCGTCTGTCACCACTTTAACTGGTGCGGTAAGCACTTCTGCCCCTGTTAAATCCTTTTCAAAGCCCGGAAATGCCGTTGCCTTCTTTCCGTTTAATATGCCAAGGTGTCCTAAAATACTCGGTGCTGCACAGATTGCAGCAATCCGTCCGCCTTCCGCGTGGTGCTTTTCAAGCAGTTTCAAAAGCGGCTTACATTCATTATACTGCTTATGTCCGGGACCTCCCGGCAAGAATAAAACGTCTTCTTTACAAACCGGCTGAGCCTTAAATAATGTATCCGCCTTTACTGTAATATTCTGAGCCGAACATACTTGTTCATTTCCGGTAATGGATACCGTTTCCACTTCAATACCCGCTCTCCTTAAAATATCAATAACCGCCAGTGCTTCCACTGTTTCAAACCCATCTGTTAAAAATGTATATACCTTCATCCTTTTCCTTCCTTATCTATGCTTACAAATCCACTGGTATAAATCCTCAAATACATCTTCCTGTATCAGTTCATTGTGCAGCTCATGTCTGCAATCCTCATACAGCCGCAATTCCACATCGTAAAAATGCCTGCTGTAAGTCACAAACAGCTTTTTGACATCTCTGCCATAACCGCCCACCGGGTCTTTTGTCCCTGCTGCCAGTATCACCGGAAGATCTCTTGGTACTTTACGGATATTGGATACTTTCTTTACATAGGCAATCGTATCCAACAGTCCAAGATATCCGTTTACCGTAAACAGATAGCTGCATTTTTCATCTGCCACGTATTCTTTAATCACCTCAGCATTGCCACACACCCAGTCTTTATCCGTTACCGGATTGACAACTCTTGCATTGTAACTGCCAAACATCAGATGATTTAAAAACGGACTGCGGTAACGCTCACCCTTAATCAGTCTTACCAGTTTTGCCAGCAAAATTCCCGATTTTACAACAATATCGGGCTGATTGCCTGTACCAAGCAGCAATACACCGTTTAATTCATATCCGTATTCCGTAATATATCTTCGTGACAAAAATGATCCCATGCTGTGCCCAAGCAGAAAATACGGAACATCGGGATATTTCTTTTTCATAATCGCCGTCAGCTTATGCATATCTTCAACGACACAACGGCTTGCATTTTTTTCCGTAAAATATCCATAATCTTCCTTTGTCAAAACAGAATCACCATGTCCCAGATGGTCATTTCCTGCAACGACATAACCTTTTTTTGCAAAATATTCTGCCATCGCCGTATAACGTTCAATATAATCAATCATACCGTGTGCAATCTGAATGACACCCTGCACGTTTCCTTCCGGCTCCCAGATTTTCACGTGGATGTGATTCTTATGGTCTGCCGATAAAAAATGTCTGTCTGTAACCTTCATATGCCGCCTCCGTTCTCATTTATTCTTTGCTTTATTCTTTGATGCTTTTTGCGCCCCACGGACTACCCGTCAGTTTTCCGTCATATGCAAGCTGCTCCACATCTAAAAATGCGTCCTGTCCGATTTCTTCCACACCGGAATTAACAGATAATTCCAGCTTTGTACAGCCGTTAAATGCCGCATAACCGATTTTTTTAACAGAAGACGGCAGCTCCAGCTTTGTCAGGCTGCTACATCCTGAAAATGCATAATTACCGATTGCTTCTACCCGGCTGTTCAGCGTGATTTTTTCCAATACCGTGTTATCATAAAAGACACCCGAGCCGATGCTCACAACATTTTCCGGCACTGTATACTCTGTAAGGTTTTCTTTCACCGCAAGTAAAATATTATTGACAATAATTTCATTGCTGCTTTCCAGACGGCTCTTCTCCCAGCGTGTATTGGTTACAACATGTGTACCCACATTTTCCAGTGACTGTGGAAATGCAATGGTCTGTAACATGGTACAGTTTAAAAATACATTGTCACCGATACTTTTTACGCCTTCTTCAAATACCACTTCGGTTACATTGTAGTCATCACGAAATGCTTCTCCCGCAACTGCTGTTACCGTACTGCCGTCAAGCTGTGCCGGTATCGTAAGCTTAGAATCCGCTCTGCCTTTATCGGTCAGCCCCGTTATCGTAATGGTATCATCTTCGTTTTTTTCATACGTAAATACCGGTATTACTTTCTTATTTTTGCAGCCTGAAAACGGCATCAGCATAACTGTTGCCAGCAGCAATACCATTGTCAAAATTGTCTTTTTTCTCACGTTTTTCCCACTCTTTCTTAATTCATTGCCCACAAGTAACAGTATGCCTGCGTTCTTGCCGCAAAATGCTTATTTTTCAATAAATTCTTTACTTCTTCTTTGGTATACCAGTCTGCCTGAATTTCTTCCATCGTAGACGTACTCGGCGCAAATGTGCCTGCTGCTGTACCGATCACAACAGCATTGGTTTCATTGGAAAATCCGATGGCGCTGTAGCTGTCATAAAGCTGGTCGGCAATCTCAACAATCTCAAGTCCTGTTTCTTCCCTTAATTCCCTTGCCGCCGCTTCCTTCGGTGTTTCACCGCTGTCAATCAGCCCTGCCGGGAAGTTGTATACACACTCCCCGACAGCCATGCGGAACTCCTTATTTAAGAGAATTTTTTCACCGCCGGCATCTGTCATAATAATAACAACGCCGTCTGTATGCGGATTATGCAAATCCTCCAGTGTCTTTAAATCCTTATTTCTGCTGATAATCTCATAGACCTTTTTCCGTTGATCCTGGGTTGTATAACTTACATTATACCGGTCAATAAATGCACCTTCATGCACCTTTTCAATCTTATCAAATCTCATACCTGTCCAAATCCTCTTTTAATCAGGTCATCCACCTGTTTTATTAATAAACAATGCGCCGCGCACTCCCGTTGCCACCCTCTCCCGCATTTTTTGCAGAAAAAAGCCGAAGTTAAGTGACAACGTTGAGGCGTTTTCTGCAAAAATGCAAGTCTAGCGGTGCATCGCAAATGCTTCCATATCTACAGATTCCAGATTTTCATGAACACCTCTGTCATCTGCTTCTGCAATCAGTGTGTCGCGGTCTTTCTTAAACTGCATCTCGCTTCTGTGCTGGCTCGGTCCGCCTACACATCCGCCTTCGCACATCATGCCTTCTACAAAATCTGCCTGAAGGCGTCCGACCTTCATCAATGTTAATGCTTTCTTTACTTCTGCCGCACCGGCACATTTTTCAACTGTCAGTCCCGATGTATCTGTGCCTGTTTCTTCCATGCTCTTTAACACTGCCGCTGTTACGCCGCCGCCGTTTCCGAAACGCTTACCGTATACACTTGCCTGCTGTGAATCATTTTCTTCCGGCTCAAACTGCACGTCTTTTGCACGCATCATTGCACGGAATTCACCGATTGTTAATACATAATCTGCATTGCCCTCGATGTCATTATCCTTGACTTCGCTCTTTTTGGCAATACAAGGTCCTACAAATACCGTTACCGTACCCGGATCCTTTGCCTTTAACATACGGGATACCGCACACATCGGTGAAACCGTTGTTGAAATGTTGTCTGCCAGTTCCGGATAGTGCTTGCGGATCATGTTGACAAATGCCGGACAGCAGGAGGTTGTCATCTTTTTGCCCTGCTCGTGTGCTTCGAGCCACTCTGCCGCTTCAGCCGCCGCTGTCATATCACCACCGAGTCCGACTTCCACCATATCAGCAAATCCAATCTTTTTGCAGGCAGTACGAATACTTGACATTGTGATTTCCCTGCCAAACTGTCCCTCAATTGCCGGTGCAAACATCGCAACGACTTTTTTACCTGCCAGCATATCTTTTATAATTGCCACAATGTCGGTCTTTGAACCGATCGCACCAAACGGACATCTGTGAATACACTGTCCGCAGCGGATACATTTTTCTTCATCAATCACGCAGATGCCATTTTCATCCATGGTAATTGCGTTGACGGGACAGACTTTTTTACATGGACGGATTAAATCCGCAATCGCATTGTACGGACAGTTTTTTGCACACATGCCGCACTCCTTACATTTGTCCGGGTCAATATAGGCTCTGTCCCTGCCCATTGAAATTGCCCCGAACTTGCAGGACTGCTGACAGGCCTTTGCCATACATTTACGGCAGTTATCCGTTACAATATAGTGGGATAACGGACAGTCTGCACACGCAGACTCTATTACCTGAATTACATTTTTAGAACCACTGTGGTCACTCTCTGTCGGACATAAACCCTCCGCCAGTCTTACTCTCTGGCGGACGATTTCTCTTTCCTTATAGACGCAGCAGCGAAACTGCGGCTTCGGCCCCGGAATTAATTTATAAGCAAGTTCGTCTTTTTTCTCATCAAATTCACCTGCATAGGCAAGCTTTGCCACCTGATACAGAACTTCGTGTTTTATTTTTAAAATTGTTGCGTCATTTGTCAGCATAATTTTTCCTCTTTTCTACATATTATTGTTTTGATATTTCCTTTGCCAATGGTTCAACCTGTAAAAGCATATTTCTGATGTCATCAAACACCGCTGTCTTTATGTTATCACTTTTTTCAATATCTTCAATACAAGAAAGCACTTTATCATAATATGTTCTGGATAACACTACAAAATCAGAAATTTTTTCCACTTCTTTCGTTGAATCCTGAATTGCATCTGCAATGTTGTTGTGCACCTGTCCGACTGCATCTGCCTTCCCCTTAATTTCCTCAAAAATGTCATGCGCCGAATTTACATTTTTCGTATTCTCGTCTAAAATCTGTTCTGACTCTCGCAGGGAACGGCTTAATTCTCCTGTGCCGTCCTCTACATTCTTGATTCTTTCACTGATAACCTGAATCAGATTTTTAATCTCGTCTGCCAGTTCACGAACCTGTTCCGCAACAACCGCAAACCCTCTGCCCTGCTCACCGGCTCTTGCCGCTTCAATTGAAGCATTTAACGCAAGCATATTGGTCTGGTTTGCCACATCAACGATTCCCTGTGTACACTCTTTAATTTCTCCGACTGCCTGCTCCAGATTCTGGAATGTCGTATCCATTACATGAAAGCTGTCTGTTACACGCGCAGAGTCCGCTTTTAATTCGCGCACCTTTTCCTGTGCCGTATCTACAGATGCAATAATGCCGTCACGCACACTGCTGAAATTCTCCGATGCATTCTGTATTCCCGAAAATGTATTTCCGAAATTCTGAATCTGTACAGATAACCGGTCCATCTCTGTTAAAACATTATCAAACGCCTCTTTAATCCCGACAATCTGATTGCTGACAACCACTTCTTCATCGGAAAGATTTTCAAAGCGCTCTGATATATAATTTGCCGTATAAATAATCGGATACGCCTTATCTTCCAACGAAATCTGCGGCTGTTTTACTTCCTGTACAGCTTCTTTTTGTTTATTTTTATGAAATAATCCCATATGTACCTCTTTTCTAACGTTCCTGTCATGATACCGCTCATCTGCCATTAAAGCTATTAGTGTTTACTCAAATACCACTGCTGACATTGTCTGATTCGTATGCTGTCCGTTATAATGCTCCCCCAGTCCGACAAGTCCTGCATGACTGCCAAGCTTTCCCATTTCTTCAAGATATTCGTTCACAAAACCTTTCTGCTGGAAATACAGATACCGGAACAGGCAGTTTACCGAAAATACGCCCGAAATCTTTGAAAAATCTTTATGGATACTTTCAATGGTTTCCTGTAAAATCTGCTTGTGATCTCCCGCCTGTAAAAAACAGATGTTATCCTTTGGGTTTACTTTTCTGTAGCAGGAAAAGCTGCCGTTTCCGGTACGCTCTTTAATCGAAATAATATAGGTTTCATCACCGATAACACGTCCAAGCGGATTTACCATGGTCTGTTCCGTAATATTTTCCGGCGAAATCCCCAGTTCTTTTGTATAAACGTCTTCCGCCCGTCTGCCGTCGATTTCCTGAATCGTATAAGTACGCGGTTCAGACCTCGTAACAATATGCTTTACTGCATCTTTACGCAGATAAATATTTTCTTTATAAACCTTAACCCTGCCGGATTCATTTTTAACCAGTGCATAAGCGCAGGCATCTTCATAAACCTGTCCGTTACAGCATACCAGTCCTTCCCATGCCGTTCCGCCGGTCAGCTGAATCTTTTTGCTTTTCAGAACGGATTCCATCGTTGCCAGCACACATTCATCATTGCCGCTGCAAAAATCAATTAACACGGTATTATCCGCTGATGCATTGATATTTGTAACATTCTGCTGGAATTTTCTGATACATTTTACCGGCATTGTGGATACATCGGTAAAAACATCCGCTGCCGCACGGATTCCACCGGAAAATCCAACAACCATAACACCATTTTCAAGCACCTGTGTCTTTCCGTAAAACTGTCCCACACACCCAATACTTGGCACACCCGGAAACATTTCTTCCAGCTGTGATACACTTTCTTTAAAACGTTCTTTACTGCTGTCAAACAGCATTAAAAACTGAGGATTTTTTAATCCTTCGGCAGCTTCTTTTATGCTGCCTGTTTTGCTCATTCCAACAAACTGCTCCATACGCTTATACCCCTTCTTTCGTTTTTATAAATTATTTTTTGCTCATCGGTGCATTTATATTTTTCCATCACCTGTCAGCAAAAATGACTTTTTATATTCTGACTTTTATATCATATCATTGTTTATGTATCTTTACCAGTATTTTAAACACTGTCTTTGGGATTTTATATGACATAACTGCCCATTGCTTTATCCTGATATTTTGCGATTTCATCAAGGTATTTCTGTCCCAGAAGACTGATGGCAACACCTTTTCTATACAAATATCCAATTGACATTTCTTCATTGGATTTGAGTTTGACTGCACAGTATTCCGAACCGTTTAATTCCTCACAGATAATACCGGAACACAATGTAAATCCATTGAGTCCCACCATCAGATTTAACATGGTTGCGCGGTCATTTGCCTTAATCAGCCGCTTATACTGATAGGTGCTTAAAACTTCCTCTGCAAAATAAAAGGAATTGTAACTTCCCTGCTCAAAGGACAGGCACGGATACTCCGCCAGTTCTTCCATATCAATTTCTTTTTTATTTGCAAGCGGATGTCCTTTCCACATATATACATATACACCACACCGCAGAATTTCATGGAATTCCAGATTATACTCGGCAAAAAGCTTGGTCAGCACTTTCCGGTTAAATTCATTCAGATACAATATACCGATTTCACTGCGGAACGTTCTGACATCTTCAATAACTTCATACGTCTTTGTTTCATGCACTGCAAATTCATACTCATCCATGCCAAACTGTTTCACCATCTCCACAAAAGCATTGACCGCAAAGGTATAATGCTGCATGGAAACACTGAATTTTTTCTTTACTTTTTCTTTCTGTACATACTTGGATTCAATTAACTGATACTGCTCTACGACCTGTTTGGCATATCCAATAAATTCTTCGCCGTCCGGTGTCAGTAAAATACCGCGGCTGCTACGCCGGAACAGTTCCACACCGATTTCCTCTTCTAAGTCCCGTATGGCAAGCGACAGGCTCGGCTGTGAAATAAAAAGTTCCTTTGCCGCCTGATTCATGGAACCTGCTTCCGATACGGTAATCGCATATTTTAATTGTGTCAGTGTCATTGCTTACACCCCTTCACTTCCAAAAATATACTAATATTTTATCATTTTCATCTTTTTCTGTAAATTAAAAAGCGCAGTGTCTGTTGTATCTTTCTCTGTCTGACAGGGAAATTGTATACCATACAGCACTCCGCTTTTGATTGGATGTTTATTTACTTTTCCGCTTTTTCAAGCTGTCTGAGCTTTTCCGCCATTTCCTGTAACTGACGTCTGGCAGTTTCCAGTTCTTCTTTCTGTGTGTCAATGGTTTCCTGCTTTGCTTCCAATTCTACTTTTTGTGTGTCAATGGTTTCTTTCTGAATATCAATTGTATCCTGCATTTCATCTATCATGTACTGCACTGTGTTTCTATCCAGTTGAATCAATTCCTTTGAAAACATTTCCATCACCTTTTCCACATTCTGGCACATGACATAGATTTCTTCGTACATCTCTTTAAACTCCGGGTACTGTCTGATTAATTCAATGATAATCTCCGGTTCATCTGTACTTAAAAATGTCAGCCACGCTTCTGTTTTATTCCAGCGCCTGTTTGCACTGTTCTTCCCGTTACTCTTAACATTATTGTGGTAGATTATACGAAAAATGTCAAGCGGAATAAACACATATTTTTGCAGTAATTCAAGCTCTAATCCTGTATCTGACTGCTGTTTGAATTTGTGAATATAGTTTTGGGGATATTCGTGAAATTCTTTGATACTTGTTTCAAAGAATACGATCGTATAGACGGATTTTATATCCTTGTAACTGAAGGCTTTTTTCTTTTCGCCTTTGACCCTTTTATACTGTCTGAGCAGTAAATCCGAGGAATAACAGGCACTTCTCTGTCCCGGAAATCTGTACCCGATTTTCTGGACTTCGACATTGGCAAGACTGGTATCGGCAAGTTCAACCAAGATGTCCATAATCAACAGCGACTGTTCATCGGCAAGCCTCGTAGAATCGCCCGGAAGCACTCTTTTTATCGTAACACTCTGTCCTAACAATAATGATAGTAATTCATTGAGCCGCTCCGGTGTGTTTTCGGGATTCATGATTTCTTTAAAGAACGCATCGTATAAAATTTTGACACCTTTTACTCCCGTGCAGTAATCTAAAAATTCTTCCTGCTGTTCTTCGTCCCATTCCCGATATTTTTCTAAGAGCTTGGGATTCTCATAGATTTCCTGTTTGATGTCCTCCCGCTCACGAATCATCGGAAAGTATTGTTTTAATTTACTTGTGTTTTTTGGCAATCGCACCGCCCCTTTCTTTTGCAATTTGTTCATTGTTCAATAACATTTATTAATGTACATCAATGCTCATAAATATTATTGATGTATTTACCATACTTCATATAATAATCTTTGTCAATATATTTTTTAAATTATTTATATAATATCCCTGATTTCATATATCTTCTCAACTACATTGTTTCCATATGGATGCCCATTATCATTCGGATAATTCGTTACATCATCTGCCGGTACTCCTGACGGCTCTCCTGTCGTATATTTATTCGTATGCCAGATACTCTCATTAAACTCCTTTGATGCAAGGATTGACATTCCCCATGTTGTTTTTGTTCCATTCACTTCTAATACATTTTCATCTCCACCATATGTTGGCTTTTGAGCTTCAGGGTTATCTGGGAAAATTAGTGGATACTCTGCATTGTATTCTCCATTTTCTCCAATTTCTTTACAGTAAACTGCATCACACACACTGTCTGCGATTGTATAATTGGATGCTGCTTCCAGTCCATTCTGACACTGTTCATATACTGATCTTGCTGTTCCATATGCATATTTGTACTGTCTGTAATAATTGGTTGTTTCTGAATATTTGTCATACCACACTGCTTTTTCAAAATGGTCTATATAATCATCCCACTGATAATCACTTTAAGGTACAGCACTGTACTGTTCTTCAGTCAGTATTTCTTTAAGTTCTGCAAATGCTGTATCACTGTCTATATCCTGTACTTCTGCCTGAACACTGGTGTCAAGGTTATTCCCTGAATATATTATCTTTTGTTCTCCTGCTGAACACCGTCCACCTTTATCTACTGTGAAATAAACATACTTTTCTACTTCATAATCATTTGTTACTGAACCACTCTGATAATAAAATGCTCCATTATCAAATTCATCTGTATCAGTTTTTTCTTCTCCTGTTGCATAGGATACTATAAAAATTGGTTCTATGATAAACATTAAATTACTATTTCTTTTAAACTCACTTGCTACTGATTCTCCCCAATAGTCATACAATAATTTCATTAATTCTTCACCAGTGTTTTCTTTGAGTTTATCATTGGTATCTTTTGTTCTCGATACAACTTTATTATTACTTTCATCATAAATGTAATGTGCATAATAATACTGGATTCCATCAAATTCAAAGGGATAATCCATACTAAGTTCTATTTCATCTGTACTTTCAATATTTCCAAATGCTGTTGTAGTATTTATATCCGCACCATCAACATGGCTCACTGTAAAATCATAAACTGTGGTATCACCACTATATCTGTATCCTAAAAAATCTATTGCCTTTTTCCCTTCAAACACTTCACTTTTCAATATGTTATCACTGGATTTATCATAGATGTAACATCTGACTCCTTCCACACTAAATCCTCCAAATTTTGCTTCCGGATTGCTTGAAGGATTACTAAACACTGTACTACTGCCTGTATTGATTCCACCTATCTGTCCTGCATAAACTCCAACCGGTATGGATGTTATTACCATTGCTATTACTAACAAAACTGCTAATAATTTAAAAACTTTTGTTTTCTGTATTCTTTCCATTGTTACTCTCCCTTCATTAAACCTGTATTTTTGTTAAACTATCTCATGTTATATCCACCAACTCCATTTCCCTCAAGAGTACCACCTGATGACAATTCTTTTTTTACCCTGCCACTTGAACTTGATGAATTTTCACTTGATGAACTTCCACTTGAACTGCTTCCTGATGATGAACTGCTGCTACTTGATGATGAACTGCTTCCTGTAGAATTTATTCCACCTATCTGTCTGCTTCCATTATTCCTCTCTGCTATGGATGCCCTTGCTGCCTGTCTTGCTTCTTCCATTTGTCTTGATTCCTCTGCCTCATCTGCTTCTTGGGCCTCCTTTTTTATACTCTCTATCTCTCCTTTACTCTCTGCTTCTTCTATCTGTTCTATATATTCTTCTGTACTGATATATTCTAACTGTCCTATTTCCTCTTTCACTTCCTCCTTTACCTCAACTTCTTTCTGTCTTTCTGCTTCTTCTATCTCTACCTTTTTCTTTTCATATTCCTCATTCGTTCTTATCTCTTTTAACTCTGTTGTGTATTTACTTACTTCTTCCTCTCCTATATATCCCCTCTCTCCTATCTGTTCTATCAGCTCTGCTTTATCTGCTTCTATTGCTTCTCTTAACACTTCTGCTTCTTTTTCATATTCCTGTCTGATTGGGTCTAATTCTTCTTTGGTTGTTGTCTTTTCTATTCTGGCAGTATAGATATCTTTGTTTTCTACATTCATGCCATCATTTTTTATGTAATTAATTAATTCCTTCTTGTGACTGTATGAGTTCCTGTTTTATCTGTACTTCTTTTTTCTTCTGGACTACTTATTCCCAATATCAATGTGATAATGCAAAGTATAATGACTGCTGTTGTTATGATGATTGGTTTTTTCTTTTTCATGGCTTTCTCCTTTTTGAAAGACTGGTTTTATGGTACTTCATTATTTTATGATGTTGTGGTTTGGGTATGAATGATTTGGGGATGTTGTGTTGCTTTTTTCATATGTATGTGATTTATTTTTAATGTCATAATTAATTTTTGTAATGCTATCACATGTTAATTCCTTTTTTCACATGTTTTTGCATTCATAATAATTAATTTCATAATTATTATGAATATCAAAATCATGTCTTTTTTACGGTCGAGGGGTACTTACACTTTATCCCGGTCACTGTCTTGTGGAATTTCACATTGATGACTTTTTTTACAACATCTCCCATAATTTCTTTGGTTTTTAGCATTTATCCTATATAAAAATTGCATTTGTATTTTACACATTGTTTC